>Ga0078972_1003378_pt1 | contig 48084 bp, 47 predicted proteins | sample YelNatPaOPGAMG01_FD_67568 | JGI IMG/M metagenome (GOLD analysis project Ga0078972, IMG submission 67568) | Hot spring thermophilic microbial communities from Obsidian Pool, Yellowstone National Park, USA - OP-RAMG-01 (SPADES assembly) (version 2) | ecosystem: Environmental > Aquatic > Thermal... | reverse complement strand
GGCGAGGCGGCGATAGGGCCACGCCGAGGCTCGCCCGAGGCGCCGCCGAAGCAATCTCCTTGCGAGTCTCAAGGTAAGCAGTCTCCCAATTACCAGGGGATTGCTTCGGGCAGAGAATGCCCTCGCAATGACAACGATGCCGAAATATAACATTGTCGAGGTAGTTACGAAGAATCGGGAGAAAAGATGTTTATTACTCTGGAAGGCCCTGAAGGTTCTGGTAAGACCTCGCATCTGACCCCGCTGGCGGAGTGGCTGACGGCGCGAGGCTACCGCGTGCTGACCAGCCGTGAACCGGGCGGGACGCCGATTGGCGAGCAGATTCGCGCCGTGCTGCACAGTTTGCAGAACCAGGATATGCATCCCCGCGCCGAGACGCTACTGTATCAGGCGGCGCGGGCGCAACTGGTGGAACAGGTAATCCGTCCCAGGCTGGCAGAAGGTTATCTCGTCCTTTGCGATCGCTACGCTGATTCGACGCTGGCCTATCAGGGCTATGGTCACCAGCAAGACCTGGCGCAGGTACGCGCTCTGATTCAGTACGCGACCGGCGGCCTGATCCCTGATCTGACCATCTTGCTGGATGTGGATGTGGAAATGGGGCTGGCGCGCAAACGACAACGTGCGACGGAGTGGAATCGCCTCGACGCTTATGCCATCGCTTTCCATCAACGGGTGCGCGCGGGTTATCTGGAACTGGCGCGCCTGGAGCCGCAACGCTGGGTTGTCCTCGATGCTTCCCGTCCCTGGGAAGAGGTGCAGGCCGCCTTGCGTGAAACGCTGCAGCGGCGCCTGTCTCTGCCGGCGGCGTGAGGCGCGTCTACGTGCCGGCTGGCCAGGCGGCGCGCAGACGGCGGCAGGTCTCCTCTAACGCTTCGGGGAGGACGCGCGTCTCGGCCAGGGTGGACATGAAATTCGTATCGCCGTTCCAACGTGGCACTACGTGCAGATGAAGATGGCCGGCAATGCCGGCGCCAGCCGCCTCGCCGATGTTAAACCCCACGTTGAACCCATCTGGCCGATATACCTGCCGCAACACCTGAACGGCCTGGGTAGCCAGTTCCATCATTTCTGCGCGGGTGGGGGCGTCGAGGAACTCCAGCGAAGGCTGATGAGCACTGGCAACGACCATCAGATGCCCGCTGGTATAAGGGAAACGATTGAGCATGACGAACGCATTTTGCCCGCGCGCCACGATCAGGTTGTCGAGATCGGCCTGCTCGCGCTGCACGCGACAGAACACACACCCCTTCTGAACGACCTGAAAATACTTAACACGCCAGGGTGACCACAAGAGTTTCATGAGCATGATTCTACCGCATCCTTCCTCTGTTCGACAGGATGAACGCCGGCTGGCGGCAAATCCAGACCGCGCGCCTGGCGATTTTTGCGTATAATTTGGGAACTTGTCTGTTCCAGACAGGCATAAGGATTCCCGTATCAGGAGTACAAGATGTCAGCCATTCCGATGCGTCCCCCAGCGGGCGGAGAAAAAATCTTCATGCGCGATGGACAGTTACAGGTGCCGGATTGCCCGATCATCCCCTTTGTCGAAGGCGATGGTACCGGTCGGGATATCTGGCGCGCGGCGGTGCGGGTCTTCGACGCGGCCGTGGCCAAAGCCTACGGCGACCGGCGCAAAATTCACTGGATGGAGGTTTATGCCGGTGAAAAGGCTTTCAAGTTGTGTGGCAACTGGTTGCCTGAGGAGACCGTCGCGGCGTTTACCGAGTATCTGGTGGGGATCAAGGGCCCGTTGACCACGCCCGTTGGAGGGGGGATCCGCTCGCTCAATGTGGCGTTGCGTCAACAACTGGATTTGTACGTCTGTCAGCGACCGGTGCGTTATTTTGCTGGCGTGCCTTCCCCCATGAAGCACCCGGAATACGTGGATATGGTGATTTTTCGTGAGAATACGGAGGATATCTACGCCGGCATCGAATTTCGCGAGGGGACGGAGGAGAACCGTCAATTTCAGGAATGGCTGCGCGCCGCGTTCCCGAAAGAATACGCCCGCATTCGCTTCCCGGAGACTTCTGGCATCGGGATCAAGCCAATTTCGCGGCAAGGTACGGAGCGGCTGGTGCGCGCGGCGATCCGCTGGGCGCTGGCCAACGGGCGGCGCAGTGTCAATCTGGTACACAAAGGCAATATCATGAAGTTCACCGAGGGCGCCTTTCGCGATTGGGGATATGCGCTCGCCAGGCGTGAATTTCGTCAGCAAATCGTCACCGAACGCGAGACCTGGATTTTGAGCAACAAGGAGAAAGAGCCGTCGCTTGGCGTGGAGGACCATGCGCGCCTCATTGAACCGGGCTACGCGATGATGAGCCCGGAACGGCAAGCCGAGGTCCGCGCCGAGGTGGAGGCGGCCCTGGCGCTCTGGCCTACCCATGGCGACGGCAAATGGCGGTCGAAGTTGCTCATCAAAGATTCCATTGCCGACGTAACGCTTCAGTTTGTGCTGATTCGACCAAAGGACTACGATGTGATTGCCACGCCCAACCTGAACGGCGATTATCTTTCCGACGCCCTGGCGGCGCAGGTGGGCGGTATCGGCATCGCACCGGGAGCCAATATTAACTACGAGAGCGGCCATGCCATCTTTGAAGCCACCCATGGCACCGCGCCCAAATATGCCGATCTGGACAAAGTCAACCCCGGCTCGCTCATCCTCTCTGGCGAGATGATGTTCCGGTATCTGGGTTGGCCCGAAGCCGCTGATCTTATCATCAAGGGCATGCAGGGCGCGATCGCGGCCCGCACCGTGACCTATGACTTTGCGCGTCTGATGGAGGGAGCGGTTGAGGTCCGCTGTTCGGAGTTTGGCGAGGCTATCATCCGTCACATGGATGACTGAAGCCAGCTGGCCCGGGCGAGCCGGATGGCGACGATGCCGCTGCGCCGGCTCCATTGGCCGGCGTGTGAATACTCCAAAGACGCGCCTTCTTGCACTTTGAGGAAAAACTGGTATAATCCCTGCCGCTCACAAGCCACCATAGCTCAGCTGGTAGAGCAGGCGTTTCGTAAACGTCAGGTCAAGGGTTCGAATCCCTTTGGTGGCTCTCCCAAGACGAGCGCGACGGCAGGTCGCGACGTGGGAGGAGTCTGGTGAGAACAGGTATGCCTCATTCCTCGACGCGCAAAACTGACTCCTGGCTGCGGCAGACAGGCATCGTGCTGGCCGCGTTGGGCGCCGCCGATGCTTTTTACTTGTGGCTGCTCAAATTCACCCGGAATGAGGCCATGTGTGTTGGTAGCCATGGTTGCCTCACGGTCAACGACAGTCTCTACTCGGAAATTGGCGGCCTGCCGGTCTCGGTGCTGGGTCTGATGGCGTATCTGGCGATACTGGGTATTCTGGTGTTCGAACGCCGTTCTCCCCTGGGCGCGGAGTATGGTCCGCTGGCAGTCTTTGGCTTCAGCCTGATCGGCGTGATCTTTTCCGCCTATTTGACTTATCTGGAATTCTACGTGATCCGTGCCGTTTGTCCTTTCTGTATGGCTTCAGCCGTGATCATGACGCTGCTGCTGGTGCTGTCTGTGGCACGGCTGAGGCAACAAAATTCCTGTAGCGACTAGGAGGTCGTATGCCCCGCGTGCGTTGTCGTTATCTGGATTGCATCTTCCTCGACGAGGGGTATTGTTCCGCCGCCGCCATTGAGATCGATCCCGATTCCGGTTGCGCCACCTACGCGCCCAACGAAGAATTGGACGAAGAGGGCGATGTTTGGGAAGACGAGGAACTGGAAGAGTGGGAAGACGAGGAACTGGAAGAGGAAGAAGAGGAAACCTGGGATGACGAGGAGGAATTCTAGAGCGAAAGGCCTGCGCTTCGCCTCTCTCGCTCTGTGAGTGGGCCTGGGAATAACCGGGCATGCAAGACAGGAGCACCGTGGTCGCTCCTGTTTTTGTTACAAGGCCTCCATCATCTGGTATAGCAAGATTCCTGCCGCCACAGCCAGATTGAGCGAACTGGCCCGGCCGCGCATCGGGATAGCCACAATGAGGTCACACGCTTGTTTTTGTTCCGGAGTAAGGCCTTTCTGCTCATTGCCTAACACGAGAATCAGCGGCCTTTCACCGTGGCGCAAGGCGCGGTAATCCGTCTCGGCGTGCGCGGAAGAGCCGATCAAACGGTAGCCTTGTTGACGCGCCCAGGCCACGAAGGCTTGAAAGGGGGCGGAGACCAGCCTTTTCCAGAACAGCGCGCCCATGCTGGCGCGCACTGCCGAGGGGTGATAGGCATCTACTCCGCCATCGAGCAGGAACAGGCCATCGGCGCCGACCGCGTCGAGCGTGCGCAATATGCTGCCAACGTTGCCAGGATCCTGTGGCGCGACCAGCGCCACTCCCCAACGCAACGTGAGCGGGGATAATTCCTCCAGACGACAGGGGCGCTGGTGGACGACGGCGAGAATACCCTGGGGATTTTCTTTGTCGGTCAGCGAGGCAAATGTCTCGGCCTGAAAGGCGACGCAGCGCACCCCGCATTGTCGCTGGCTCTCCACTAACTGCCAGCCGAACTCACTGGTCAGCAACTGCGGCGCATAGGCCAGCGTGGCGATCTGCCAGCCGGCCGCAATGGCCTCTCCAACCGGATGAAGCCCTTCCACGAGGAACAGGCCACTTTCATCGCGCGCCTTGCGCTGACGCAGGCGGCGAATCTGTTGTGCCAGGGGGTTGCTCCGCGCCGAAACGAGCGGCATGGCTGAGGCGTCATGTCGCTCAGGTGAAGGCGGTCGCGACAAGCTGGAAGAGACGGCAGAGGTCTTCCTGGTGGCCATGGCGCTCATTCGTGGAATTCTTCTACCTGGTACACAAACACATCCAGATGTTTATGCCGCCACGTATCGGGGGCAACACCCATCTTGTAACATAAGTTGTCGAGAAACTCGGCCTTATCGGGAATCTTTTCCCACACCTGCGGCAGGAACGTGGCACGCCGCCAGCCATCGCGCAAAATAACCCCGTCCACGCCGGGGCGGAGTCGGGCAAGTAAATCCTGGGCGTCGGTGTAGGAAAGGGGTACCGGCTGGGTCAGGCGTGAGATTTCGATTTTGATTCGTGGCAGTTCCTCCTCGCGGACCGGGGGAAAGCGGTAGTCTTCCAGCGCGGCGGCAATGGCGTGTTCGCGCACATCTTCGGCCAGCGGTTGGTAAGGTTCTAAAGCCCCCACGCAGCCGCGCAGTTCACCATCGATAGTCAGGGTAACGAACGAAGCGCCGTTTTCCCGCAACGTTGGCGTCAGCGCGGCAGGGTCAAGCGGCGGCAGGGGCTGACCACGCACGCCCCGTTCCAGCGCCTGACGCGCCAGTCGCAGCAGCAATTGTTTCTCTTCTTCGGTCAGTTTTTCCATATCTCCTCGCTTGCTTTCATGATACAATCTCAACAGGAAAACGTCAACCAGTTCCCCGGTTTGCTATGGCAGATTCCCCCTCTTCTCCCTCGGTAAGCAACGGACGCATTTTGCAGACCTTTTTCAGCCTTGCCGTCTTGCTGGCAACGCTGTTCACTGCTTTTTCGCCCAATATTTTTTCTCTCGATTTGCGCGCCCGTTTACGTGTGTTGACTACACCCGGCGCGCCCGCCACACCGCCGGAGGCCGTTACCGCGCGGCCCAACGTTGTCATCGGGCTGGTTTCCGGCCATTGGGGGCACGATTCGGGAGCAGTATGCTCGAATGGCACCACCGAGGCGCAGGTCAACCTGGCAATTGCCACCCTGGTGCAGCAGAAACTGAACGCGCAGGGTTACACGGTTGAATTGCTCCAGGAGTTTGACCCCCGTCTGCAAGGCTATAAAGCGGCGATGTTGTTGTCTATCCACAATGATTCCTGCGATTACTATAACGACGAGGCGACCGGTTACAAAGTGGCGGCCGCGCTCGGCGCCCACGACCCGAACCTCGCCGCGCGCCTGGTTGCCTGTCTGACTGACCGTTACGGGAGTGTCACCGGCCTGCCATTCCATGCCGGCAGTATCACGCGCGATATGACCGAATACCACGCCTTCGATGAGGTGGATCCTTCCACTCCGGCGGCCATCATCGAGACCGGATTTCTTTATCTGGACTATGACTTCCTGACCCGTCATACCGACCGTGTCGCCGATGGGGTGGTGGCCGGGATTTTGTGTTTTCTGCATAACGAACCTGTGGCTCCGTTGACGACCATGACGCCATGAAGGCTGATTTTTCCGCGGCTCAACAGGCCTTGCGGCAGGCACAGGAGGCTTTGCAACGCGGCGACCGTCAGGCGGCGCGTCGCTGGGCCGAGGGCGCGGCGGCGCTGGCGCCACAATGGGATGAACCCTGGCTGGTGTTGGCCGCGCTCTCGGCGCCGCGCGCCAGCGTGGCCTATCTGGAACGGGCATTACAAATCAATCCCCAGAATGTGCGCGCGCGACAGGGCCTGGCCTGGGCACAGGCGCGCCTGAGGCAGGAAACCGCCCCGTCCGCGGCGCGGGAAGATACCGCTCCGCTCCGGCCCAGGAATCGCCCGGCGCCGCCATCTGTCTCCCGGCCTGTCGCCGCGGAGCCGACGCCCACGCAGCCGCGCACCGCGCCTGCATCAAAACCTCGCCGCAGAGGCCTGATGACCTGTCTCGGGTCATTGCTGCTCCTGTTGATCGGCCTGACTGGTGGCCTGGCGGCGTTCTGGTCTGGCGGGGCTGTGCCGGCGCGGGCCTGGCCCGGCGCCGCGGCTGTCTCGCCCACGCAGGTTCTGTTTTACGGGGCGCCGGCGCGCTTGCTCAAACCAACCTATACGCCGACCGTTACTCCTACGTTTACCCCAACGGCCACCTTCACACCGACCTTTACGCCCACGGCCACCTTTACTGCCACGTTTACGCCGCCGCCCACCAGTACCTTCTGGCCTACCGACACGGCCCTGCCTTATGCTACGCTCATCCCACCGGTCGCGGCCGGGGAACGCTGGATTGACGTGGACCTGAGCGCGCAACGCCTGTACGCCTATCAGGACAACACCCTGATTGCCGCCTTCATCGTCTCGACCGGCACGGCACAGCACCCCACCGTTACCGGACGCTATCGCATTTACCTGAAGTTGCTATATACCGATATGGCCGGGCCGGGCTATTACCTGCCCGATGTGCCCTACACCATGTACTTTTACAAAGGCTATGCCATTCATGGCACGTACTGGCATAATAACTTTGGCGTGCCGATGAGTCATGGCTGCGTCAATATGCGCATTGACGATGCGGCCTGGCTGTATTCCTGGGCACCGCTCGGCACGCTGGTCAATGTCCATTATTAGCTTCGTGCTTTGACAAGGAGAAAAACCATGCACACAGCGTTTACTTATCCCACATACCTGCTCAAACGTCAGGTTTTGGCGTTGACGGGCAAATTGCGCTTCTACGATCCCTACGGCAATCTGGTGATGTTCGTGGAGCAAAAGATGTTTCGCCTGCGCGAGGATATTCGCGTGTATCGCGACGAGACCAAAACGCAGGAACTTCTGCTCATTCAAGCGCGCCAGATCGTTGATTGGGCTGCCGCCTATGACGTCGTGGACGCCGTGGACGGCGCCAAAGTCGGCGTGCTGCGGCGCAAGGGCTGGAAGTCGGTGCTGCGCGACGAGTGGCAGATTCTGGACGCTGCCGATCAACCGCTGGGGACGTTGCTGGAGGATAGCGCGGCGTATGCTCTCCTGCGCCGTTTCGTCCTGGGCATCTGGCTGCCGCAGAATTATGACATCTTTATTGGCAATCAGCGAGTGGCCGATTTGCGTCAGAAGTTCAACCTCTTTACCTACGAAATGAGCGTGGACTTTACCCCCGACGTCAACGGCCTGCTGGACCGGCGGCTGGGTATTGCGGCGGCGATTTTGCTGGCCATCGTTGAGGGGAAACAAAGCGAGTGATATGACACGCCAACCATTGTTTGCCGGTCTGGTTGTGGATGAAGATAATCGCCCGGTTGAGATTGCCTGTGTGGGCGAGGAACCCTGTTACGTGGTGGATGACAACGGATTCCGTCGCCATATCCCTTCCGAGCAGGTGGATCGGCAGGTGCTGCAGATGATGCGCGCGCAGATTGCCGGCCACGAAGACTTGCTCACGGAGCAGGCGGCCAGCATGCTGGGCGTGGAGGACATTTTCTCGAAGGCGCTCCTGGAACAGCAGTTCAAAAATATTGATCGTCAATTCGATAAACTGCTGGAAACCGGCATCCCGGAAGAAGGACGCGCCTACCTCGGCATGATGGGCTTTCGCGTGATCATCAACGTCCACGGCGAGGTTGTGCGTTTGGAACAGCCGGCTGTTACAGAGGAAGGGGACGAATAATCATTCACAACGCGCGGGGAGGAAGCTGGAAGTCCGCTGCCAAAGCTCACCACGGAGTTGCTGCCCATTCGCCAGAGCAGGAGACGCCCGTGATGGCAGCCATGGCGCAAAGCGCTCCCCGCCAGGAAAGCAGTTGCTATGCCACTGCAAAACGCCTGTATCGCGACGACCTGCATCCCAACCCTGTTACGCTGCTCATGAACATCCCCTTGCTCAACGTCGCCACTGCCCAGCAGGGCTACGCCGATTGGCGCTTGCGTGGCCGCATCGAACACGGGTATCGCTTTGACCAGGAACAAGGTCTGGATGTGGAAGATGTGCGCGTTCGCACCCTGGAGCGGATGCGCCGTATCTTTGCGTTGGTGCTGGCAGCCGCACAGTTCGTCTTTTTTATCGCCAGGCACTGGCCAGAGGAAGCGGTACTCTGGCTGCGAAAACTGGGCGGTAAGTTGGGACTGAAGAGCGATCGGGATGGACCTGACATCCTGCTTCGGGGTTTGAGTGCTGTTTTGCAAAGTGTAGCCACCCTCTCCTGGCTGGCCATCCAGCCTTTTCCCCACCATCTCTTCGGGAGATACCTGAGATGTGGGCAATCACCAGTTTTTACTGCCTCCCCGCCAATTGCAGTATAATTCATCACACCCGCCGACCGCGCTGCGATGGACTCCCATGGCGAATCAGCGTCTTATCTCTCCTGTCAGCCTGTTAAATAAATCCGCCGCTGGACGGGCTTTCGTCCAACGGATAGGCTTTTCCCTGTTGACTCTGGTGGCCGTGGTTACTGTCGTGCCCATCGTGGCCGTTGTGATTTACATCGCCATCCAGGGCCTGCCGGCCATGTCCTGGGAATTCCTGACGGCCATGCCCCGCGAGGGGATGCGCGCTGGCGGAATCCTGCCGGCCATTGTGGGCACCTTTTACCTGACTATCGGCACCGCGATCTTTTCAGTGCCGTTGGGTATTGCTGCCGCCATCTACCTCTCCGAATACGCCCGCGATACCTGGTGGACACGCCTCATCCGACTGGCCATCATCAACCTGGCAGGCATTCCCTCCGTAGTTTATGGTCTGTTTGGCCTGGGCCTGTTTGTCCTGTTTTTGCAATTTGGCACCAGCATTCTCTCCGCCTCCTTGACGCTCGCCATCATGACCCTGCCGGTCATCATCAGCGCCGCCGAGGAGGCCCTGCGCGCCGTGCCTCAGTCCTTCCGCACAGTCAGCATCTCCCTGGGAGCAACGCAATGGCAGACAATTCGGCGCATCGTCCTGCCTCAGGCATTGCCGGGGATCATTACCGGTATCATTCTTGGCCTGGAGCGAGCGGCAGGGGAAACGGCCCCCATCCTGTTCACCGGCGCAACGTTCTTCCTGCCACGTCTGCCGCATTCCATCCGCGACGCGACCATGGCCTTGCCCTATCACCTCTTCGTCATCTCTACGCAGGTACCAGGAATGCCGGTTCGTATTCAATACGGCACCGCTCTGGTATTGCTGGCCTTTGTATTGGTGATGAACATCACTGCCACCGTCATTCGCGCCCGGGCGCGTGCCAGGCGCCAGTGGTAAGCCTTGATCTCCTATGGACGAATACAAAATTATCATCCGCGATCTTTCCCTGCAATATGCCGATGGAAACGAGTCGCTCCACAACATCAACCTGAACATCCCAGCCTATGCCATCACTGTCCTCTTTGGGCCGGCAGGAGGAGGAAAATCCTCCCTGCTACGCTGTCTCAACCGCCTGAACGATCTGACAGACATCAAGACCATCAGTGGACAGATTCTGCTGGACGGCGAAAACATCCTCGCTCCCCACACCGACGTCATTGCGCTGCGGCGACGGGTAGGGATGGTCTTCGCCCGGCCGGTGGTCTTGCCCATGTCCATCCGCCAGAACCTCACCTACGGCCTGGAACTGGCCGGCGAACGCCGCCGCTGGCGACTGGATGAGGCCGTCGAACGCAGTCTCCGCCAGGCCGCTCTTTGGGACGAGGTCAAAGATCGCCTGGATGATCCGGCCATCGCTCTCTCCGGAGGTCAGCAACAACGCCTGTGCCTGGCACGTGTGCTGGCGAACCAGCCCGAAGTTATCCTGCTCGATGAACCCACCTCTGGCCTGGACCCGATTTCCACCGGCAAGGTCGAAGCCGCCCTGCAAGAACTGAAAAAGACCACTACCATCGTCCTGGTCCCCCACTCGGTGCAGCAGGCGGCCCGTATGGCCGATTACGCTGCCTTTTTCCTCCAGGGCGAACTGGTCGAATATGGGCGCGGCAAAGACCTGTTCACCAACCCTCAAGACCAGCGTACGCAGGACTACGTGGAAGGACGCTTCGGCTGAAATCAGTCCCCGCCTCAAATCAGTTCTATTTTGCTGCTCACAATTTCCCCGGCCGACCAGTTCTTTTCCATCCAGTGGCGCACATGCTCCAGCGCCGCCTGAAGGTAGGCCGAATCATTCCCCAACATCGCACAGGAGACCAGCGCTTCCTGCCAGCGATCCTGATAGTCCATCTCTGCCACCGCCACATTGAACTGGCGATGCAAACGGTGCAGCAATGGTTGCAGGTGGGCGCGTTTTTCCTTCAGGGAAGCACAACCAGGCAGAAAGAGATAAACGGTGAGTACACCAATCATGAACGCCAGTGAAGCGGCTTACCAGCAAACGCTTGACTACCTGTATTCTTTCGTAGATTATAGCCTGAAAAAGTCCTCTGAACTGGCCAAGGCCAGTTTCAATCTGGAGCGCATGTACACCCTGCTTGCCGCCCTGGGCCAACCGCAGAATCGCTATCCTGCGATTCACGTCGCGGGGACAAAAGGCAAGGGGTCCGTTTGCGCCCTGTGCGCCTCGGCCCTGCGCGCTGCCGGCCACCGCACCGGGCTTTATATCTCCCCCCACCTGCAAGATTTCGCCGAGCGGATTCAGGTCAACGGTCAACCCATCCCTCACACCACGCTGACAACCCTGGTTGAGGAAATCAAACCAGTGGTAGCAGGCATTGCCAGCCTGACTTTCTTCGAAATTACCACCGCCCTGGCTTTCCTGTACTTTGCGCGGCAGGGTGTGGATGCAGCCGTCATCGAGGTCGGCCTGGGCGGCCGGCTCGATGCCACCAACGTCATCACGCCTCGCGTGAGTGTAATTACTTCCCTCTCCTACGACCACATGGCCGTTTTGGGCAACACTTTGAGCGCGATTGCGGCGGAAAAGGCCGGCATTATCAAGGAAAGGATACCGGTCGTCTCTGCGCCTCAGCCGGACGAAGCACTGACGGTTCTGGAACGTATAGCCGCCGAACGCCATGCTCCATTGACGCTTGTCGGGCGCGACGTGCACTTCCGCGCTCTGGAACACTCGCTGGACGGTCAACGTTTGCAGATCGAGGCGCCGGTTTCCCTGCCCTTGCGCATCCCACTGCTTGGGAGGCATCAGGTAGTCAACGCTGTGACGGCCTGGGCAGCATTACGGGCCAGCGGGCTGAAGGTGCCGTCAGAGGCCATTCAGGCCGGCTTTGCTGACGTCGTCTGGCCCTGCCGCTTCGAAGTAGCGCGTCGCCAGCCGCCGCTGGTGCTGGATTCGGCTCATAACGTGGACTCCTTCGAGAAATTATCCCAAACTCTGGCAGATTATTTCCCCACCTATCCGGTGACGCTCATCTTTGGCTGTTCCGAAGATAAAAATATGGCGGCCATGCTGGCCGCTTTGAAGGGGCAATTGAAACGCGTCCTGGCTACCCGCGCGGCTCATCCCCGCGCCGTGGACCCCCAGGCGATCGTCGTCGTAGCCGGGCAATTGGGCATCCCAGCCGAAGTTGTTACGCCGGTGGAGGCCGCGCTCCGGCACGCGCTCGCTCTGGCCGAGGAGGAACAAACCCTGATTCTCTCCGCCGGCAGCATGTTCGTCACCGCCGAGGTTAAAACGGCCTGGCAAACATTCCAGAACGCCTCCAGCCCGTAATCATTCCTCCTCCAGCCGCAAACGTTCCAAATCAGCCGGTGATTCCAGTCGCTTGCGGAACAACTCGGTGTGCAGACCGCACTCGGTCTTGCCTGTACCTGACCAGCGACCGGCGCGCGGCGGTTCGCCAGGGCGCACCGGGCGCGTACATGGCGCGCAGCCAATGCTGGCATATCCCCAAACGGTCAACGGATGTTCGGGCAAGCGATATTGCTGGCGGTATGCCTCGATATCGGCCTCCGTCCAGTTGAGCAGCGGGTTGACTTTAAGCAATCCATCCGGCTGCGGCTCCAGAATCCGGGCCGCGGCGCGCGCGGCCGTCTGATCACGCCGAATCCCCGTAATCCAGGCTTTCAGTCCACGCAAGGCTTGTTGCATGGGCTGTACTTTGCGCAGGTAACAACATAACGTCGGGTCTTCCTTCGGTAAATCGCGATAGACCTCCAGGAAAGGCCGCCAGCGCTCATCGTAATGCAGGTCAATTACCTTTATCTTAAACTCGTTCTCGATTTGCTGGCGAAAAATGAGCGTTTCCCAGAAATGAAGGCCGGTATCCAGAAAGAAGACGCGCATCTCAGGGTAAATGCGCGTCACCATGTGCAATAAGGGCAACGATTGCGTCTGAAACGAAGAACTCATCGCAATCGCGGGGGCAAAGGTTTTCACCGCCCAGGCGACGATTTCCTGCGGCGTAGCCTGTTCAAACTGGTCCGAGAGACGGGTAATTTCTGCAATATCCATAATCATGTCCGATTATATCAACGTTGTGTCAGCCGCGCCGGGTCGTCCGTGAACGTTAACAATTTCGTTGGCGACGCTCCGATCGCGGTCCAGGCGAATCAGAACAGAGAGAGGCCAGATGAGGTACAATTACGCAAATTTCCTGTCATGAGGCAGAATAACCTTGTTTGAAATCATCTTCCTCGGCACTTCTGCTTCCGCTCCCTCGGTGAAACGCGGCCTCTCGGCGCAAATTGTCAAACATGATGAGTTCCGTTTTTTGATTGACTGCGGCGAGGGCACCCAACGCCAGATTCTCCAGGCCGGGATCGGTTTCCGCAACCTGAACCACATCCTCATCACCCACGGTCACCTGGACCATATCCTGGGCCTGGCCGGCTTGCTCTCGACCTTCATGCGCTGGGAAACCATTGATGAACTCAACATCTATGCCGGCGGCTGGGCGCTTGACCGTATTCGTGACCTGCTGTATGGCGTAGTGCTGCGCGGGGCAAAACCGCCGATGCCGCTCAACCTGCATTCCATTCGGCCCGGCGTCTTCTTTGAAGCGGAGGATTTCACCATCTCTGCCTTCCCGGTCTATCACCGCAGCGCCGATAGCCTGGGGTTTCGCTTCGAGGGGCGCACGCGTCGTCCCTTCCTGCCGGAAAAGGCGGAGGCGTTGGGCATACCCGCCGGGCCGTTGCGTCGCCTTCTGGTAGAAGGGCAGGAAGTAACGCTGGCCGATGGGCGCCGGGTGCGGCCCGACGATGTCCTCGGCCCGCCGCGTCGTGGTGCCTGTCTGGTGCACGTAGGGGATGCCGGGCAAACTGCCGACCTGCTCGCGTACTGTCGCGGCGCCGATGCGCTGGTCATTGAAGCCACCTATCTCGAAGCAGAGGCAGACATGGCCCGCCAGTTCTCCCATCTGACGGCCCGCCAGGCCGCCGAACTGGCCGTGCAAGCCGGCGTGCGGCAATTGATTCTGACCCATATCTCGCGCCGCTATCGGGAGAAGGACGTCCTGGAGGAAGCCCAGGCCATCTTTCCCAACGTGAGCGTAGCGCGTGACTTCGACGTGTTCCAGATCAAACAGCCCGACTGATGCCACGCTTTGAACTGGATGTTATCCCTCTGCGCCACATCACCGCCGATGCCATCGGACGGCCGGGCCAACGCGTTTTCTATTTGCAAGGCTGGCGCGAGGGCGAAACGAAGCCCATCAGCATTCTGATTGAGAAAGTGCAACTCCAGTCGCTGGCTGTCAGCATCGAACAGATGCTGGCCGAGGTGGCGCGACAATTCCCTGGCCTTCCTGAAGCCCAGGCCGATTTCCACGAGGAAGAAATGCGCATCCAGCCGCCGGTGGACGCTCTTTTTCGCGCCGGCGCCCTCGGCCTGGGATATGAGCCCCAACACGATCTGGTGGTCATTCTGGCGCGTGAGATCACGGTGGAGGGCGAAGACCCCAACCAAGCAGCCGCCGTCCGCTTTTGGTGCACCCGCACACAGGCACGACGACTGGCGCGCTGGAGTCTGGAGGTTATCCAGCGCGGACGACCGGTTTGCCCCCAATGCGGCGAACCCATGGAAGCCGAAGGACATTTTTGCCCCAAGAAGAACGGGCACAAGCACTGAAGGAGCGATGGATCGGATTCTCATTCACGGCCTGCGAGTGCGCACCATTCTGGGCGTTCCGGAACAGGAGCGCGTCTATCCCCAGGAAGTCTGGATTGATCTTACTCTGGAGATCGATACCCGACCGGCGGCGGAGGCTGACGACGTGAGCCTCAGCGTGGACTATGCCGAGGTGGCTCAGGCGGTACGGGCGCGAGTTGAGGCCGCGCGCTGGCGCACGGTAGAGGCACTGGCCGAAGACGTCGCCCACCTGTGCCTCCGCCAGCCGCGCCTGCAGAAAGTGATCGTGCGCGTGCAAAAGCCGCACGCCGTAAGCGGAGTGGCCAGCGTGGGCGTCGAAATTGAGCGCACGCCCGCTTAAATCTGCAACGGCGAGGCGCCGCGCGAGATATTATCCAGAAATTCCTGACGGGTGGCTAAATTGGCGCGAAAGGCGCCATGCATGGCCGAAGTCGTCATGCGCGCGTTGTGCTTCTGGACGCCGCGCATCATCATGCACAGGTGTAAGGCTTCCACAACAACCCCCACTCCCATCGGTTGCAGCAAATCGCGCAGGAAATCGGCAATCTGGCGCGTCATGCGTTCTTGAACCTGCAAGCGCCGGGCGAACATGTCCACAATACGCGGAATCTTGGAAAGGCCAAGCACCTTGCCATGAGGCAAATAGGCTACGTGAACACGGCCCAGAAACGGCAGAAGATGGTGTTCGCAGAGGCTGTAAAACTCAATATCGCGCACGATAACCATCTCATCGTACTTAACCTCAAACAGGGCATCGTTGACCAGCGCCACCGGGTCGGTGCGATAGCCTGCCATCAGTTCGGCGTACATACGCGCCACTCGCCTGGGGGTGCGGCGCAGCCCCTCGCGTTCGGGGTCCTCCCCGATGGCGCGCAAGATGCGCGCGGTGGCTTTCTCAATGGCCTCCGTGTCAACACCACTGGAGGAGATCAGTTCGTCCGTCAGGTGATCGTCAAAATCAATGGTTTCCATAGGTCACAGGACTGCCCAGGATGCCTTCTGGCAGGGAATACAGGTAAAGTAAAAAAGGAGGCCCAGCATGCAACCGCCAGGCCTCCGGCGGATCAGCCAATCGTCGGCTCAATCAGGCCATAGGTGCCATCACGCCGGCGATAGAGTACATTGATGGCATTCGTTTCCACATTGTAAAAGATGAAAAAGTTATCGTGGCCCAGCAATTTCATCTGCTCCAGGGCCTCGGCTTCGTTCATGGGTATCAGCGAGAAGGTCTTACGACGCGCAATGACGGGGGTTTCTTCCACTTCCTCTTGCGGTACGGGGACGACTTCTGCCGCCGAGCGTCCATCGCCGCGTCCGCGCCGATGCTTCCCTTTGTAACGGTCAATCTGGCGCTCCAGTTTTTCCAGCGCCGAGTCAAAGGCCGAACGGATATTATCCGCGCGTTCTTCGGTGCGCAGCAAAGCACGTCCGCCGCGTACGGTAATCTGAGCCACATAGCGATCGTTGGCGCTGCGCGCCGACTTGAGGTAGGCCAGGTCCAGACGAGCCGTATCCAGTTCGGGCAGATAACGGTCCAGTCGGGCCGCGCGTTTGCTCACGTAGTCGCGAATGGCCTCGTCAATCTCCATGTTACGGGTAAAGATTTCAACATTCAGGGTCATTGGATCCTCCAGGATGGTATAGGATGCTCGATCGCCAAACGTTGGCACGAGAACAGTTACTTCAATCCAGGCGAACGTCAGCGCCAGGCAGGGATGGAACATCAAGAGGGGCATCCTGCCCCGGCACAGCCCGGGCCAGGGTCAGCGCGTAAACGGTCTGCGCGCCGGCGGTCAGCAAAGCCTGCGTACAGGCGGCAAGGGTCGCTCCCGTCGTTGCCACATCATCTACGAGCAGGACGTGACGTCCGGCCACTCGCCGGGCATCGGCCAGGAAAGCGCCTTGAACGTTCACCTGCCGTTCTTCCAGGGAAAGCCCCACCTGTGAGCGCGTTTCGCGCACACGCCAGAGCGTATGAGGCGCATAGCGCCAGCCGTTCTCTGCGGCCACAAACAGGGCCAGCAATGCGGCCTGATTATACCCGCGTTGTGCCAGGCGTTTCGTCCCCAGCGGTACCGGCACCACCATATCCACCGGCCAGGCCAGACGCCGCGCAAAGTGAGCCAGGGGCTTGCCCAGCGATTCGCTCAGCCCGATATGGCGGCGATATTTCAAATGGTGCAGCGCCAGACGCAACGAACCTGCAAAAACGGCCCATGAACGCAGCGCCTGAAAGGGGGGACGGGCGCGGCGGCACGATGAACAGAAAGTCCTGGTCGCTGAAGAAAGCGGCGCGCCACATGCCTCGCAGACCTTCTCCGTCAGGAGGGTGACCTGCTGCTGACAGGACGGGCACCAGCGCCAGCCCAACGTTCCACATCCGACGCAGACTGGCGGGTAGAGCCAGTCCAGCCCCTGAAAGAAAAGGCTATAGAGAGCCGCTTGCCCGCGCATTGGCGTCCAACGCATAAAAGGGATTTTCCCCGCAGGAACAGCACCGATTTGAGGACGCAACCGAAAAGAGGCCGATTTCAACCGAAGAGACGAACTTTCATCAAGCGCAGCGCAGCCGGGGTCAGCAAGATGATAAACAAGGTAGGGAAGATCAGGCCGACGAGGGGCATGAGCATTTTGGTCGGCGCCTTGTGCGCTTCCTCTTCTGCTCGCTGCCGACGCTTGAGGCGCATTTGCTCGGACTGAATACGTAACACTTTCGCCATGCTGACACCCAGCGTTTCGGTCTGAATGAGAGCGGCGACGAAACTGGTCATTTCCGGAATGCCAATGCGTTCGGCCATGTCGCGCAGGGCCTCGCGACGCGCCTTACCGAGTTGAATCTCGCGAATCGCCCGTCCGAAGGCCTGTGACAGTTCATTATCCCACTTCTCTGCCACCTTCGACATGGCCGCATCCAATCCCAGGCCAGCCTCGACGCAGATGGTGAGCAAGTCGAGGGCATCCGGCATGGCCTTGCGGATATTCTTCTGTCGTTTCTGGATCGTGCTGGAAAGGTAGCGCTGGGGCAAGATATACCCCATGATCGCCGCTCCACCGACAAACAGAACCTGACGGCTGAACGGCCATTTGCCCACCAGCGAGAGCAATAAAATCACCCCGCCTAACACGCCAGCCAGGACAAAGCGCAAAGCCAGAAAGGTGGAGGCATCCAGCCGACCAGGGTTGCCGGCTAATGCCAGTTGCTTGGTGACGGTTTCCAGCTGATGCTGGGGAGTGAAACGGGCAGAGGCCTCGCCAATGCGCTTGATAATCGGGAAAATTACCCGTTCCGCGAAGGGTTGTGAAAGTTCCACATCCTCGAGGCTGGTAATCGTTTCGCCCGCCTGAGTGATTTCGGCCAGGCGGCGCGTCAAGGGATCGTCTTCTTCCTGTTCACGCTTGCTCAGACTGGAATAGGCCACCATGATCAGTACCACAAGCACCGCGATCACAAGCCCGGCAATGATCAAGGCCGTCATGGTACACCTCCTGTCATATCTCGATATTGGCGATTTTCTGCATGGCAAAATAGCCAGCCGTAATCATGACTCCCGCCAGGCCCAAAGCGCTGATGCCACAGGTGCGATTCTCGGGTTTAAAGAACTCCATGATGTAGGGACGGTTAATAAACCACAGAAAAAGCAGCAAACCGATTGGCAACAGAGAAAGCAGGCGGCCTGAATAGGAAGCCTGTGTCGTCAGGACGCGGATCTCGCCTTTCAGGCGCACTCGTTCACGAATGGTGTAGGAAATAACGTCCAGAATTTCCGCCAGGTTACCGCCAACCTCGCGCTGGACGTTGATGGCAGTCACCACAAAGTCCAGGTCATCACTGGGGATACGGCGCAACAAATTGTCCAGCGCACGCTCCAGCGAAAGACCTAACTGCACCTCCTGCACCACGCGGCGAAATTCTTCGGAAATGGGAGGGGGTAGTTCCTTGCTCACCGCCTCCAGCGCTTGCAGGGTCGAGTACCCTGCTCGCAGACCGTTGACCATCAGGTTGAGCATATCGGCCAGCTGGTCATTGAAGCGCGTCAGGCGGCGACTCTTCTGGCGATTGACATAAATGTTGGGCAAGATGAAACCGAAGACGGCGCCAATCAAGGCAGAAACGATATGTCTACCACCCAGCAGGTACGCGATGGCGGTCAGGCCAAGTACCACGCCAGCGTAGATGAACAAGAATTCGCCCGGTTTGAGTTTGATGTCGGCGCGTGCCAGGTTGCGCGCGATCCGCTCGCCCCAGGTTGTTTTTTCCACCTGCTTGCTTACCCAGCCGGTCACCGCGGAAGTGGCCGGTTTGGTTTTTTCCTCCGCCTTCTCTTCTTCGAGGTACTTGCCCAAACGCTCTTCGACCAGGCCGCGTTCGCTGCGAGAGGTAATCACCAGGCCCACAATCAAGAGTACAATGACAATGCCGCCACCAATGATCAAGAGAGTCGTCAGGTCCATGGCCTGTCCTGCTGCCTCCACGAAACGGGTTATCGGCTTCTCTGCCCAACGCCAAAGATAGAGGGCGGCAAATGGATGCCGGCTGCCTCGATTTTGTCCATAAATTTCGGACGCAAGCCGGTTGGGCGCAAGCGCCCGATCACCTTGCCGTTTTCAAAGCCGGTCTGCTCGAAGACGAAAATATCCGTCATGGTGATGACATCACCTTCCATGCCGGTTACCTCGGTAATATTCACAACCTTGCGCGAGCCATCGCGCAAGCGCTCTTGATGGATGATCAGGTCAATGGCCGAGGCGATCTGCTCACGGATGGCGCGCACCGGCAGTTCCACGCCGGCCATCAGCGTCATGGTTTCCAGGCGCGCCAGCGTATCCCGCGGCGAGTTCGAGTGGCAGGTGGTCATGGAACCATCGTGGCCGGTGTTCATGGCCTGCAGCATATCCAGCGCCGCCTCGTCGCGAATCTCGCCGACGATAATGCGGTCCGGGCGCATACGAATCGCATTGATGACCAGTTGCCGGATGGTCACCTCCCCTTTCCCTTCAATGTTCGGCGGGCGGGATTCGAAGGGCAAGACGTGCTCCTGACGCAACTGCAACTCGGCGGCATTCTCCACGGTGATAATACGTTCATCGTTAGGAATGAAACCGGAGAGAATGTTCAACAAAGTGGTCTTGCCCGAACCGGTACCGCCGGAAATCACAATATTCAGGCGCGCCTTGACACAGGCTTCGACAAATTGCAACGCTTCGGGTGTAATCGAGCCGAACTGAACCAGCTGCTCAACGGTAATCGGGTTCTTGAAGAACTTACGGATGGTCAACGTTGGGCCGGTCAGGGCAATGGGCGGGATGATCGCGTTCACGCGCGAGCCATCGGGCAGGCGGGCATCGACGTATGGGCTGGACTCGTCAATGCGACGCCCCAGCGGTGAAACGATGCGCTCAATGATGCGCATGACATGTTCATCGTTCTCGAACGTGATCGGTACCCGATGCAGTTTCCCTTTCCGTTCGATGTACACATTGCGGGGGCCGTTGACCATCACTTCCGTGATGCTATCGTCTTCCAGCAGCGGCTGGATGGGGCCGAAGCCGAGGATTTCCGCCGCGATTTGTTCGAAGAGGCGCGCCCGTTCCGGCCGCGAGAGTACAATATGCTCTTCCGTCAGGATTTGATCAAAAAGCTCGTGAATCGTCTGGCGAAGCTCCTCTGGCTTGGAAATGTCCATCGAGGGGTCTAACTCGGCCACCAACCGATTCTGGACACGCGCTTTGAGGTCAAAGTAAGTGCTGGCCTGAGGGTTGACCGCCGGCGGTGGCGGAGCCTGCCGCGCCAGCGTTTCCAGACGGGGGCTACCCGCTGGAGGAGCAGCCGGCGACGATGACGGCGTAGAAGCAGGCGTCACTGGCCGTCCCGCTGAGGACGGCGGTTGACCCTGTTCCAGACGCTTCAACAGCGACATAATCGCCTCCTGACCAGACAAGGCTGGTTAATCAATAACGACGGGGACCTTCACTGCCAAAAATAGACGGCGGCAGCTGAATGCCCGAGGCTTCAATCTTGTCCATGAACTTCGGGCGAAGGCCGGTTGGCTTCAGTCGCCCGATGATTTTGCCGTTCTCAAAGCCGGTCTGCTCGAAGATGAAAATATCACTGGTGGTGATCACCTCGCCTTCCATACCGGATACTTCCGTGATGTGCGTTACCTTGCGCGAACCATCGCGCATGCGTTCCTCGTGAATGATGAGGTCAATCGCCGAGGCAATCTGTTCACGCACAGCACGCGAAGGCAGGTTCATACCCGCCATGAGCGTCATCGTCTCCAACCGTGACAGGGTATCGCGCGGTGAGTTGGAGTGGCAGGTGCTCATGGAACCATCGTGGCCCGTGTTCATGGCCTGTAACATATCCAGCGCCGCCTCGTCGCGAATCTCACCGACGATGATGCGATCGGGACGCATACGCAAGGTATTGATGACTAACTGACGAATGGTCACCTCACCACGTCCTTCAATGTTTGGCGGGCGCGCTTCCAGCGAAACCACATGCTCCTGACGCAGTTGTAACTCGGCGGCATCTTCAATGGTGATGATGCGTTCATCGGGCGGGATAAAGCCCGAGAGAATGTTCAGCAGGGTCGTCTTACCACTGCCGGAGCCGCCAGAGATGATAATGTTCAGGCGCGCATGGACACAGGCTTTGAGAAATTGCAGCGCTTCGGGCGTGATCGTGCCAAGTTCGATTAATTGCTCGGCTGTCAGGGGGTTTTTGAAGAATTTACGGATGGTCAGAGTCGGGCCAATCAGCGAAATAGGGGGAATGGAAGCATTCACGCGCGAGCCATCTGGCAGACGAGCATCTACATAAGGGCTGGAATCGTCAATGCGCCGCCCCAATGGGGCAACGATACGGCTGATAATCCGCATAACATGCTCGTTGCTTTCAAAGGTGATCGGCACGCGGTGCAATTTACCATTCCGTTCGACATAGATGCTTTTGGCGCCGTTGACCATAATCTCCGAGATGGTATCATCTTCCAGGAGAGGCTGGAGCGGACCAAAGCCGAGGATTTCGGCGGCGATTTGCTCGAAAAGGCGCGCCCGTTCCGCCCGCGAAAGGATGATGTTTTCCTCGGTGAGAATACGGTCGAACAACTCCTGCGCGACGCGGCGCACCTCATCCGTTTTCTTGATGTCCAGCGAGGGATCCAATTCGGCGAGCAGACGGTTCTGCACGCGCCGTTTCAGGTCAAAGTACGTGCCTGTTTGCGAGGGGGCGTCCGGTGCGCTGACGCGCCGCGTCTGCAAGCCAAGCGAAGAGGCTGCCGGCGCGCCCGGCGAAGAGGCTGCCGGCGCGGTCCCCGTCGCTGGCGCAGGGGAGGGCAAAGGTGCCGGCGAGGACGGCGCAGCCGGGGAGGATGGCGCGACCGGCCGCGGAACCACATTACCGCCCTCGGCTGGCGGTCTCCCCTGACCCTGTTCAATGCGTCGCAGCAAAGACATGGTTCAACCTCCGACGTTACCGTTTGCTCCTCTCCGCTTCGTGTGTTCCCTCCTCCAGCTGCGTCAACCGAGTCCGCAGGGCCTCGGCCAGCAGGTAAATTCCACGCGCTGCCAGAGAAGATTTATTATCGAGCATAAAGGGAACACCGCGGTTAACGGAGGGGATCACGGTGCGCTCATCCAGCGGAATCACCGCAGACACCTCGTGTTTGAGATTCTCGCCCACTTTTTCAGGGGTGATCGTGATACGCCGATCGTAACGGTTCATCACGAAAAGAATCTTTTCCGGTGGCATGCCCAACGAACGCGCCAGGTCCAGGAACAACCGTCCGTTTTTGATGGCCGGGATATCCTGCGTGGTCAACAGGACGATCACATCGCTGGAATCCAGCACACTCAGCACGGCATCCGTCAGATAGGAATCGGTATCTACGATGATGTAGGCGTATAACTGGCGCAGGTAATTCAATAGTTTGCTGATTTGTTCGCTGGTGATCTGCTCGGCGTATTCTGGTCGGGCAGGCGCGGCCAGCACATGCAAACCGCTGGCCGCGTGTTTGATCATCACGCTGGCCACCACTTCCGGGTCGAGTTCCGCCGCGCGTGGGGCCAGATCGACGATGGTATTCTTGCCTTGTTCGTTCATGAAAACCGCCACATCGCCGAACTGAAGGCTGACGTCCAGCAGCGCGGCAGGGGTTTCCTCATTGTGCAATGCCAGCGCCAGGTTGACCGCGACCGTCGTACACCCTGTTCCGCCTTTTGGACTATAGACGGCAATCACCTTGCCGTAGGAAACCCGTCCGGGCATCGCTGCTGGCATCGCGCCCGGGCCAGGCGCGACTACGGTGAGTTTGGCGCGCTCCTCGCGCGCCACAGCCCCGGCGCGACGCAGGGCGGCCGTCAATTCATCCGGCATGGGCGGCTTGGTCAGGAAATCGCGCGCGCCAACCATCATCGCCCGCCGCATGTAATTCTGGTCCCCCTGCACCGACAGGATGACTACCTGAATGTACGGCGCTCGCTGGCGGATCGCCTCGGTAGCCGCGATGCCATCCATATCCGGCATGTTAATGTCCATCAGGACGACATCCGGCGTTGTCTCCTGTGCCAGTTGAATCGCTTCACGTCCGCTCCGCGCGGCGCCGACAACTTCGATGTCGGATTCAAACTGCAGCAGTTTACGGATATTCTCGCGCGTTTCGGCAACATCATCCACAATCAGCACTCGAATCTTATCGCCTGCAGCCATGCCTCCAACTCCATCGTCTCGTGTTGCCCGTTACGGCGTCACAATCACCACATCATTCGGCAATACCGGTTGGACCAGTTTATCCAGACGCGGCTCGAACGTGTACGGCAGCGCAACCGGCACCGGAATATTGTACTGAGCCAATAGATAGGCCAGGGTAGCCGCCTCGGTATCGTACTGGCCATCATCCGCAGGATTCCGCAGAGTGAAGGTCAACTGGGCACCGCTGTACATAAAGTAGGTCAGCGCCACCGCGTCCTGGGGCGAAACAATCAAGGTGACGAGGTCCGGCCGTTCCGTCGGTTGGGCTGCTCCGGCGCTGGGCATTGGCGTCGGGGTAACCGCCGCTGGCGTTTCCTCCGTGGCCGGCGCCGGCAGAGTCATGGCGGATGTCTGTTCCTGTTCGCCGGTCAAAGGGAAAGTGCCGACATGCAGCACCTGCACATTCTTGATGACCATCTGGCTTACCAGGCGTGGGCGCTGCTTTTCCGACGGCACAACATAGAATGGTACCCCTAGCGCCGGCTCATTTTCAACGCGGCCTAGCGGCGAGAGCACGGAACCGGTAACCGTCTGAGCGGTCAGAGTCGTGATTTGTGTTCCTGTAGTCAACGTCCCGCTTGGTGCTTCGACGGTGCCGCCGCCCATGAGAATCTGCTTGCCCTTACTGGGAGAGACCGCCGCCGTCTGGTTGGGCAGAAGAGACTGGTACTTCGAATCGACCTCGACCAGCAGCATAGTAGCAATAACATCCACGCGGTCGCCATCCCGAATACCATAGGCTGCGGAGGAAAGGCGCGTAACCGGCACCGAGATAGCGGTCATACCCTTGGGAATCAGGGTGGCCCAACGCGAGCCCGGCAGGGAGACTGGCGGCGTCGCCGAGACCATGGCGGTTGTCAGGAACATGCCTGGATCCAAAGAAATCTTGGCATACTGACCAACCACCGCGTTGACATCGGTAAAGTACGTCGCCAGCCACATCGTCTGGGGAATTTCCGCCGTGGTGAGCATCTCCGGAGTAATCTGGGCGCCCTGGACAATGCTCTGCGCGGCAATGACCACGCTCACGGTCGGCAACGACGTCGGCGTAGCCACCTCCACAGGGCCAGCCTGTGAGGCGGGCTTCTTGAGGCGGAGATACAACACGGCGCTACCCACGACAACAATGAGAATGAGCAAAAGAAACAGAGAAGATCTGCCTCGACGCATAGCCTACTCCTTATCAGGTGAATGGAACGGTAATAGCATTATACAGTAAAACCGGTCACCTGACCACTATCCTGTTTGTAATGGCCGGTATACAATTTCCTTAACTTGAAGCCTTAATAAGGAAAAGCGCGGTCTCTCTCACCGCGCTTGAGGCAAATCCGGCGCCACTGTCTGGAAGCGCCCTCAACCTTTCAACGCCCCTGTCAGCAAGCCGCGCAGGAAATAACGGCCCAGGAAAATGTAAACCAGCAAAGTCGGCAGTGCCGTGATCAGCGAGCCAGCCATCTGCACATTCCAGGCTATGACCTGACTGCCGGCCATGTTGTTCAGAGCCACCGTAATCGGCCAGTGCTCCGGGCTGGTCAAGACCACAGCAAAGAGAAAATCGTTCCAGATGGCAGTGAACTGCCAGATAAGCACCACCACAAAACTGGGAATGGAAATGGGCAGGAGAATGTACAGATATGTCTTCCACACATTGGCGCCGTCCATTCGTGCCGCCTCGACCAGTTCCTTTGGTACGCCAGTGTAATACGTGTGGAACATCAGGGTAGTAATCGGTATTCCATAAATCACGTGCGTCAGAATCAAACCGGCCAATGTGCCATACAGCCCAATATCTCGCATGAACTCCACCAGAGGAATAAGGATACTCTGGTAAGGGATGAACATGCCAAACAACAACAAGGGGAAAATGACGTTCGCGCCCCGAAACGGCCAGCGCGCCAGAATAAAGCCATTGATAGAACCAATGAAGGAAGAAATGATAGCCGCAGGCACCACCATGTTGAGGCTGTTCCACAAATGCGGTGCCAGTTTATGGTACGCTTCCACATAGTTATCAATGTGGATCCCGCGCGGTAAAACCCACATGGTCTTCAAACTGACCTCTGCAAACGCCTTGAAGCCGGTGACCAGCATGACGTACATCGGAATCAGATAGAAGACCGTCATCAAGAGCAACGGGAGATACAACAGATACCGTGCCTGAAACCACGAACGCCGACGACGTTTCGGACTCATATTTCTGCCTTATGCGTTAAGGTATAACGAATATACGGAATGACCAGCAACGACACAACCAGCAGGAGCAGGATGGCTATCGCTGCGCCACGCCCAAAGAAATAGCCATCAAAGGTGATTTGCCACATGTAAATAGCCGGAACATCAAGAGGTAACTGTTTCCCGGCCACGGCGATAATCAAATCGAAGACCTTGAGCGAAATGTGCCCCAGGATAATCACAGCGCTTAAAGTAACCGGCGCCAGCATCGGTAATACCACGTACCGGTAAATCTGAAATTCCGAAGCGCCATCCACGCGAGCGGCCTCGCGCAGTTCCTCCGAGATGGCACGCAAACCGGCCAGATACAGCGCCATGGTGTAGCCAGACATCTGCCAGATGGCCGCCAAAGCAATTGCCGCAATCCCCCAAATCGGTGTGGTATGCCAGCGATTGATGAGAAAGTCCAGACCAAGCAGGTCGAATAACTGGTTCAAGCCGCTGATGCGGCTGCCGGTGGCCGGGTTCATCAACCAGCGCCAGACAACACCGGTCACAATGAATGAAATTGCCATCGGAAAGATGAACAGATTGCGGAAAAAATCCTCACCCGGCAAATTTTGGTCCAGCAAAATCGCCAGCAGCAGACCCAGCACGAGCGAACCGCCAACAAAAACAACAGTGAAAATTACGGTATTGCGAATATCTACATGGAAACGAGGGTCCGAAAACAACTCCAGGTAATTCTTCAAGCCCACCCACGTGTAATCCGGAATCAGGCCTTTCCATTGACTGAACGAAACGCGCATGGTCCAGACAATGAACCCGTAGACGAAGACCATCACTGCCAGCAGCGAGGGCGCTACCAGAGCCATGGCTGCAAAATCCAGATGCTTGAACCAGCGTGACATCGTCACCTCGTTGGCAAAATGACCAGCAAAAAGGGCGGGGGAACGTTCCTGCAAGAAAATCGCGGAACCTCCTCCCCCGCCCATCCTACTACGATTTTACTGGCAAGGGCCAGAACTCTTGCACGCCGCCACCAGAGCGGATTGGAAGTTATCCACATTCAGGTCGGCGAGGAAGATACCGAGCGCGTTGTTGATCTCGGTCTTCCAGGAGTCATTGGCCACCACGCCGTGCGTCAACGAACCGACCACAATGTCCTTGGCCCAGTCGTCCATCGCAGACTGCAGGTATTCGCCAAAGAGCGACTTGTCGCAATCGGTACGGGCGCAAATCGAGCCTTTGATGGGGTTGAAGGCTTCCTGGCCCTCCTTTGAGCCGGCGACCTTCAGCCAGGCCAGCGCGGCTTCAGGATGCGGAGGATTGACCGGCAAGACGAACGAGTCGGAGAGGAACTGGAAGACGCCGACCGTGCCCGGCACCGGCGCCCAGCCATAGTCCACTTTGGGGGTCTTACCCAGGCTGCGGAAGAAGCCCTCGGCCCAGTCGCCCATCACATTGAAGGCCGCATCACCATCTACCACCAGTTGGGCGGCATCCTGCCAGGCAAGCGAGGCCGCGTCGGCGTTGGTGTAGGAAAGAGCCTTCTTGTAATTTTCCAGGGCCTGTTTCACTTCCGGGCTACCCCAATCGGTTGTCCCGTTCCACAGGCCATTGTATTTCTCTACACCCAGCGTACCCAGCAAGATCGTTTCGAACAAATGCATGGCCGTCCATTGCTCGCCCATCGCCAGCGGCGTGACGCCGGCGGCCTTCAGCTTATCCATGGCGGCAAACCATTCGTCAATGGTGGTGGGAACCGCAATGCCGTTGTCAGCCAGAATCTTGGGGTTGTACCACAGGACATTGGCGCGGTGAATATTGACCGGCACAGAGTAAATCTTGCCGCCTTCCGAGATGAGCGGGATGAGCGTCTCCGGCATGACCTGCAACCAGCCTTCCGACTCATACAGGTCATTGAGCGGCTGCAACTGATTGGCCTTGACATACGTACCAATCAATTCCTGACCGGCATGCCCCTGCCATGAATCCGGAGGATTGTTGGCCTGCAAGCGCGTCGCCAGCACGGCGCGGGCGTTCGTGCCGGCACCGCCGGCCACTGCCGCGTTGACGAATTCAATATCCGGGTACTTGGCCTGGAAAACCTTGACCATGGCAGCCAGACCCTCTGCCTCGCCGCCAGCCGTCCACCACGAGAAGACTTCAACCTGTTGTTTGGCAGGCGCCTGAGTCGGCGTGGGGGCTTCCGTCGGTTGAGCCTCTGTCGGCTGGGGAGCCTGCGTGGGCGGCGGCGTCGCTGGCGTGCCGCAGGCCGTCAGCAGCACCGCCAGCAGCGCAACGCTACTGAAAAACATAAGGGAAACTTTCTTGAGGGACATCTTTTTCTCCTTTCCTGAACTTGATAAAACGGATTCTTCACCACTCCCGAGTTTGGAGAGCGCGGTTACAATTAGTATATCGATCGCTCCTGTTCATAACAAGCCGTTGACGGACTTTCGATGGACACAGAACGGACATGAACCAGAATGATTTCACCAGCCTGTTCAAAGACTTGCTGTTGCGCCTGTACGATTTGACCGCCATTGAAACCCATCCGCTAACCCCCTGCTTCTCCCTGCCCCCCGGCGACGAGGTACGCCGCGCAGAAGCTGTGCAACGCCTCATCATTGAAGAAATCGAACGCCTGCGCCCCAAAGGAGAGGTCATCCTTACCTCCCCGGAGTGGCGCCCCTACCTGATCCTGCGCCGACGCTATGTAGATGGCGAAAACCCTCACCTCATCGCCGCCAGCCTGTACATTGGCGACCGCCAGTTCCGTCGCGACCACAGCCGCGCTCTTCAGGCATTAAGCCTCCGCATCTGGGAACGCTACATCCCCCACGCCGTTTCCGATGCTCTTCCCCTCACCGGTGAGGAACAACAACTCTTCGAACCGCAGGCAGAAACCCTCAATCTGAACGAGGTGGTGCGTGGCGTGGGCGCGCTGCTCGCCCGGCGGTTGGAAATTGAACATGTGCATCTCGACATAACGTTCACCCCTGAACCTCTGCCGGTCGTTGCCGATCGGACCCTGCTGCGGCAGGCTATCCTGGCCCTGCTCAACTACGCCCTCCACCTCCACAGCGGCGACACGCTATACCTGAAACTGACCGCCGACCCGCTCCCCGCCCTGACGGTAACCTTCCCCCTGGAGGCCGACTGGCAAAGTCTGCACAAGACCGAGCGCGACTCACTCGACTTCGTCCAACGTCTTGCCGCCAGTTTGCCAGCCCGACTCGAGGAACATTTCCCCACCAACCAGCCCAGTGGTGAAGCGACGCTCGTGCTGCACCTCTTGCCCACGCAACGCACCGTACTGGTGGTGGACGATCAGCCCGCCGCCCAAAGGATGTATCAGCGCTACCTCTCCCAAAGTGGGCTGAAAGTCATTGGCCTGACCGATCCGTCGCAAACGCTCCCCCTCGCCCGACAACTACAACCAGCGGCCATCATCCTGGACGTCATGATGCCCCACATTGACGGTTGGGAACTGTTACAGGCGCTGCAACTCGAACCCCAAACCCGCTCCATCCCCATTCTGGTCTGCTCGGCCTGGGGCGATGCTGACCTGGCGCTCTCGTTGGGCGCGGCTGTCTTCATCAAAAAGCCCATTGTGCAAAAAGACTTGCTCGACGCTTTATCCCGTTTCCACCTGCTGGAAAAGTAATCCCCTGGCCGGGCCGGATCACGAAAGGGTAAACGGATTTGCCTTTACTCGCGGAGTAATCGCCATGCGCTGGCTACAAAGTGTGGTCCACAGCGACCCGGAAATGCAAGACCTGATGCGCGAGAACGCCCGCACGCTGGTTTACACCATCGCCGGCCTCTATTTCGTCGTCCATGTGGTCGGCACTGTAGGTTTTCCGCACCTCTTCAGCCCCAGCCTGTGGTTGATTTCAATTTTCATGGCTTCGTTGATCGGGCTGACATTGCACCTGTTGCGCCGACATTACTTCCTTTCCCAAATCCTCTGGCTGTTGGGATTGGGCGTGGCTATCTTTCTCGGTTATGCCCTCTATCGCGCGCCGCAGGCATTGTTGCTATGGATTGCCCTGCCCTTGCTGGCCGTGGCCACTCTGGGCGTGCCCGTGGCCGCGGCCAGTGTACTGGTCATCGTGATCGCGGTGGTCGCGCTCATGCGCTCCAACGGCATGCCCCCCGTCTACGGGATCAGCATTGCCCTGGGGAGTGTATTCATCGCGATTGTAGGCTGGAGCGCCCTGGGTCGCTTGCTGACGGCCCTGGATACGGCTTCCTATCACTATCATCAGGCACAGCGCCTGCTGGAAGAGACCCGCAACCACCGCGCCGAAATCAGCCGCATCTTGAAAGACCGCGATCAGGCCAACTACCAGCTGGAACAGGCCAACAAAATGCTGGCCTTTGCACGCGCCCAGGCCGAAGAAGCGCGCGAAAACCGCAATCGCTTTGTGCTGGCCGTCAGCCATGAATTGCGCAGCCCGTTGAACTTCATCATCGGCTTTAGCGATTTAATGGTCAACGCCCCACAAACGTACGCCCCCCTGGAGCAATGGCCTCCCGGCCTTTATGACGACATTCAGGAAATCTACGCCTCCAGCCGACACCTGATGCGTCTCATTAACGACATTCTCGACATGGGGAAAATCGAGGCCGGGCAGATGACCCTCTACCGCGAACGAGCGCGCATCGAACAGGTGATAGAAGAAGTGCGCGCCATGCTGGCCCATGCCTTCGAACAGAAAGGTATCGAACTGCGCCTCGAAATTCCACCCGATTTGCCGTCTGTATTTATAGACACCACCCGCATCCGCCAGGTACTGTTGAATTTGCTCAACAACGGTTTACGATTCACCGATCAGGGCTACGTCGCGCTGCGCGTCGAGCGTCAGGAAAACGCTCTGCTGATCAGTGTACGCGATACCGGCAGCGGCATCGCCCCAGAGGACTTGCCCAGGGTGTTTGAAGAATTCCGTCAGGTAGGTGAAGAAAACTGGCGGCGACGCGCCGGCAGCGGCCTGGGGTTGCACATCAGCCGCCAATTCGTTGAACTGCACGGCGGCACCATGGGCGTTGAAAGCACCCTTGGGGAAGGCACGCTATTCTACTTCACATTGCCCCTCACTCCCGCCCATTACGACCTCTCCACTGCCCCTTCTGGCGCGCCAGCGCCGCCCCCTCAGCCGCCTGTCCTTCTCCTTTCCTCCGATGCCGAAGAACTCTCCACGCTACAACATTTCCTGGACGAATATCGGCTCCACCCTGCCGAATCCCCCGAAGAGGCCCTTCTCAAAGCGCGCCAGTTGTTCCCGCGCGCCATCCTGCTTTCCGGCGAAGTGGATCCCCTGCCAGCCGGTCAACTACCCTACGATTTGCCCATCATTCGCTTCCTCCTGCCACGCCCATTTTTACAGGACCACAAGATTCACGCCTATCTGGTCAAGCCGCTGAGCCGCCAGAAACTTCTGCAAACGCTGCAGAGTTTGGGGAAGCCCGAAGCGCGCCTGCTCATCATTGATGACGATCCCGCGATGATTCGTTTCATTCAGCAGTCCTGTCGCGCCGCCGGACAGGCTCACTATACCCTCTTCAGCGCCCTCTCCGCGGCTCAGGCAGATGAAATCCTCGCCTGCCAGCCCATTGACGCTATCCTGCTCGATTTAGAATTGCCCGACATGCACGGCGTAGAATGGCTGAAAGCCTTCCGCGCCCGTCCCGCTATGGAGTCCGTGCCAGTGATCATCATCTCGGCTCAGGATGCGCCGACGGGTCTGCTTTCCCCAGGCCGCCCGGCGCTGGAACTCTTTCTGCGCCATTCGCTCCCGCCCAACGTTTTGGCCGAATTCATCAAGGTCGCCCTGGAAAAGATTCCACCCCAGTATCCCTGAAATCAAGGGGCGGGAGAGGCAGTGCCGGCCAGAGGAGAGGGGAGCGCCGCGTAGACAGCCAGATCCGAAAACGCGATCACCAGCGGCGTATCGCCAGCCGCAAGCGCAAACAGCCCTACCTGCCCGGCGCGAAAGAGCGGGTCGCGCAAGGCAAACTGAAAACGATCGTTGAGGAAAAAACGCATTTCCGTTCCCAAGGCCCAGATGCCCAGTGTGACCTCGCCCGGCGCGCCGCGTGGCACCTCCCCGCTCTCCAACCATTCCTGCAAAGCGATAACCTGCCCACCCTGGACGCGCTCCAGGCGTAATTTCCCCTGGCAGTTGAGAATATAACGATAATAATCCCCCCCGCTCGCCGCGCGAAAAAGCGCCCCATACGCATCATTCTGGCGGCACAGATTCAGGCGAGCCTTCACCTGCAGGTAGAAATCGCTCAGAGTCGGCCCGGCGCGCAAGGTCATCAGGTAGAGACGCCTGCCATCCAGAGAAAGAATCAGGCGATTCCTCTCCAGCGCCACACGCGCCGACGGCAGCGTGCTCATCGTCCACAGTTCTGGTCGGCTGAAGTCATCACGAAAAATTTCCTCCCCTCGCATCGGCAAGGTCGCCGGCGTGGGAGTAGGAACGACGAAAGGGGTAGGGGTGCGAGTCGGAGGGAACCAGAGTACGGTTGGCGTCGCCGTCCCGGTCACAGCCGTCGGCGTTCGCGGCATGGTCGAGGCAGGCAACGACGTACAGGAAGCCAGCATTACCCATCCCAAAAGGAGCAGGCAACGACAGGAGCGCAACATACCCTCAAAGATACCACAAAACCCTGTCCCCCTCCCAGACAGGAAAGATGTCATCCTTACATCAAACAGAATTGTGAATTTCATCGCGGCATTTGGCCTATATGTCAGACAATAATGGTATAGAATGGTGGTAACAAGATAGAGTATCCCTGACAAGGAGTAGCCTATGGCGGAAACCTCGGTTTTGGTGACCGGTGCCTGTGGGGAGATTGGGCAAGCCCTCGTTCGCGCCCTGGCAGAACAGGGGAATTGCCGTATCGTTACGACCGACCTGTTACCCCTGCCCGATAGCCTCCAGCCATTCTCGCGCGAGCATATTCAGGGCGATCTGGTCAACAAAGTCAAAATCTTTTACGATTACGATTTTGATGTCATTTTCCATCTGGCGGCCTCGCTCTCCTCGAAAGCAGAAGTAGCCACCGAAGAGGCCCATCGCATCAACGTCGAAGGAACGATGCAATTGCTGATGCTGGCCGCCTACAAATCGGAAAAACGCGGCCGGGCGGTCAAATTTCTCTTCCCCAGTTCCATCGCCGTCTATGGCCTGCCTGACCTGGCGACCAAGCGATCCGCCGGCAAAGTAAAAGAGGACGAATGGAACACGCCTCACACCATGTACGGCTGCAACAAACTGTATTGTGAAAAACTGGGGATGTACTACAGCCATTACTACAGTCAACGCCATCTGGACCCCCAACCGCCGGCCATGCTCGACTTCCGCGCCCTGCGTTTTCCGGGCCTGATCAGCGCCTTCACGGTGCCATCAGGGGGAACGAGCGACTATGGCCCCGAAATGCTACACCGCGCCGCCGAAGGGAAGCCCTATGCCTGCTTCGTGCGCGCCGATACCCGCCTGCCCTTTATGGCCATGCCCGACGCGATCCGGGCCTTGCTCCAGCTGACCGCCGCGCCGCGTGAGGCGCTGCGCCATGTCGTGTACAACGTGACCAGTTTCAGCCTGACGGCAGAGGAATTTCGCCAGCGCGCCCTGCGCGCCTTTCCGGGCGCTGAAATTACCTTCGCTCCTCAGCCACGTCGCCAGGGCATCGTTGACTCCTGGCCTGAGGAGGTGGACGATTCGCTCGCCCGTCTGGAGTGGGGCTGGGCACCAGCCTACGATGTGGAGCGATTCTTCCGCGAATACCTTCTCCCCAATATTCGCCACCGTTACGGCTGGGGAGATAGCCGCGCTCGAACGCACGAATGAAGCGGGCGGCCCGGCACAAGGGACGAATCTACAACTCGATGACCTGTCCCCGTTCCGACCCCACCGAGACGATGCGCAGCGGCGCCCCAACCAGCGCCTGCACACGCCCCAGATAGTCCCGCGCCGCCTGCGGCAAATCCTGCCAGCGGCGCACCGCGGTAATGTCTTCCTGCCAGCCGGGGAATTCTTCATAAACCGGCTCGAACGCCGTCAGGCCAGTGGCGCCATACGGTAGTTCGGTCAACACCTCATTGCCATAACGATAGGCTGTACAAATCTTGATCGTTTCCAGCCCCGAAAGCACATCCAGTTTGGTAACGACGAACTCCGTCAGACCATTAAGGCGCGCCGAATAACGCAACAGAACGCCATCCAGCCAGCCCACGCGCCGCGGACGGCCGGTGGTTGTGCCATACTCGTCCCAGGGATTGGCGCCCGTGCCGCGCAAGCGCAACGCCAGATCATCATGGACTTCCGTAGGGAACGGGCCGCCGCCGACGCGCGTCTGAAACGCCTTGACGACGCCGATGACGCGCGCCCCCTGCGCCGCTGTCAGGCCCAGACCGAGGCCGGTCAACGCGCCGGCTGCCGTCGTCGAGGAGGAGGTCACGAACGGATAGGTGCCAAAGTCCAGGTCGAGCAACGTCCCTTGCGCTCCCTCAGCCAGGACGGTTTTGCCTGCCTGCAAGGCGCGATGCAACTCCGCCGAGGTATCGGTCACGTAATCTTTCAAACGCGCCGCCCAGAGACGTGCCTCCTCATTCATGGCCGCGATATCCAGCAAGGGGGCGCCCAACGCTTGCAGGGTTCGGTTCGCTCCGGTCAGACGTTCCTCCAGCCGCGCCGGGAAATCCTCGGCCAGCAAATCCACCATCCGCAGGCCCTGGCGGCTGGCCTTGTCCGTATATGCAGGGCCGATGCCGCGTCCGGTTGTGCCAATACTGCCCCTGCCACGCGCCGCCTCCAGCGCACGGTCGAGCGCCTGATGAGCCGGTGTAACCAGATGAGCCGCGTAGGAAATGTGCAACCGTCGCGGGGTGATTTCTATCCCGGCCTGACTCAGGCGATCCATTTCCTCCAGCAACGTGCGCGGGTTGATGACCATGCCATTGCCCAGAATCGCCGTCACGCCTGCCTGCAAAATGCCGGAGGGAATCAGGTGTAACTTGAACACCTGTTTGCCAACGGTTACGGTATGACCGGCGTTATCGCCGCCATTATAACGAGCGGCGTAATCGGCGCCTGCCGCCAACCAGTCCACAAAACGACCTTTGCCCTCATCCCCCCATTGGGCGCCAACAACAACAAGCAGAGGCATAGTTCACTCCTTCTCTTCCCAAGAATCGCGGTCACATTATATCAGAAGCCAGACAACGCGAGTTTGTCATCCGCGGTCGGGTCCGTTGAGGGCGCGCCTTCGGCGCGGGGGCAAAAATGTCTTGCAACAGCAACCACGGCCATCCTCACAGATAGCCGACCGCGGTGGTCAAAAGCCACGCCAGCGAGTACAGAAACGGAAACGCAAACCACACGGAAACTGGTATACTTATCATCATGAGCCGCTTGCCCCGTGCCACCCGCCGGCTGCTTCTGGTCGGTATCATCCTGGCGACTCTACCCTGCTACTGTCTGGGCTTCCTGGCGGCAGAACGCGCGCCGACTCCGCCAGGCGCGACGCCCACGCCCAGCGAGACGCCGACCCTTACCCCGACCGCTTCCCCTGTCCCGCCCAGCGCAACCCAGATGCCTTCGGCGACGCCCAGCGTCACTCCCTCGCTGACGCCCACGCCGTCCCCTACCTTTACACCGCTCCCAACGGTCACCCCGCTGCCCACCAACACCCCGCTTCCTACTCCGACGCCGCTGCCCACCAGCACGCCGACGGCGACGGCGAGCGATACCCCATTTCCTTCCGTCACGCCCTCCCCTTCCGAAACGCCGACGGAGCCCCCCACTCCTCCTACTCCCTGATTCTACAACCTGCCATGAGCGACATTCTTCCTTTTCTCAAAACCTTATTGACCACCGCCGGCCTGTCCGCCTATGAAGCCGCGACGGCCGGAGTCGTGGCTGAACGCTGGAGCAATCTGGTCGACGACCTGCAGCGCAGCCGTCTGGGTTCACTGCACGGCTTGCAGCGCGGTCACGCTCCGGCCCCACGCCCGGCCTTGATGGTTGCCGCCCATATGGATTCCATCGGGCTGATGGTCAGCGGCATAAAGGACGGTTTCCTGCGTATCAGCAAGGTAGGCGGTGTAGATGAACGCATTTTGCCTGGCCAACAAGTCATCGTCCACACGCGCGCGGGAGACCTGCCGGCGGTGATTGCCCAACCCCCGGCGCGCCTGCTGCCGCCAGAAATCCGCGATGCGGTCGTCCCCCTGGAGTACCTGTTCGTGGATACCGGCCTCCCGCCGCGTCAGGTGGAAAAGATCGTCCAGGTGGGCGATAGAATTTCCTTCGCCACTTCGCCTCTGGACCTCAGCGGCGAGACGCTGGCCGGGCCGGCGCTGGACAACCGCGCTTCCCTGGCGGCCCTGACGCTTTGCCTGGAGACTCTGCGGACTCGTCCGCACGCCTGGGATGTCTGGGCCGTCGCCACCGTGCAGGAAGAGGTGGGGTTGATCGGCGCCTACACGTCGGCCTACGATTTGCGCCCGGCGCTGGCGCTGGTGGTGGACGTTACCTGGGCAAAAGGGCCGGGAGCCAGCGAATGGAACACATTTCCCCTGGGTGGAGGGCCGACCATCGCCCTGGGCGCCAACGTTCATCCGCACCTGCATCAGGCTCTCAAGGAAACGGCGGAACGGCTGGAAATCCCCCATGCCATGGAATACATGCCGCGTCATAGCGGCACCGATGCCTTTGCCACGCAGGTCACTGCGGAGGGGATACCTACGGCCATCGTAGGTATCCCGCTGCGCTACATGCATACGCCCGTGGAAGTTGTGGCGCTGAAAGACATTCAACGCGCCGGGCGCCTGCTGGCCGAGTTCATTGCCGGCCTGGAGGTAGATTTCCTGCGATAAGAGGGGAGGCTGAATTAATCTCCAATCTTTCGGACGGTATATAATCCACAGCCGATAATCGAGAAGTCCTAACAATACAGGATATGCGAACAGCATGGAGAAAAGGTCGAGCCGGGGTAAAAATCTCACCAAGCGACGGATCGAGGGGAAAAGAGCGTAAACCCGGTTGCTCCACTGTCACGGTTAGTTGATCCACGACGCGAAGAAAGCCTAAAACCAGCCTGCCCCGATCCGGCCGATCCGTGCTAACTCCGCTCTCGAAAGTGGTAAAATAAAAGTATATAGTAAATGCAACCATAGCAAGGCCCCCAAAAAACAACATTCGCCTCCCGATTCTACAAAAGCCTGTTCTGGCTGCGATAAAAGTTTCTCAAAAAGCAGAGAGTAAGGAGGACTACTCCGGGAATTATGGAAGCCATAGCTCACCCTCAAGAAGAAGAAATTGACGTAAGACATCTCCTGTCACTGATAAGACATGGGGCATGGTTGCTGATTCTAAGCGCTGTTTTGGCAGCGGGAGCAGCCTTTGGATTCAGTCGTTTTCAGACCCCTATCTACGAAGCCCGCACCCAAGTTATGGTAGGCCGTTCGTCCTCGCCTGCCCAGATAAATGATGTCACCCAGTTGCTCAATGTTCAACAACTGGCACAAACATACGCAGAGTTGCTGTCACAGGACTGGGTAAGAAATGTAGTAGCCTCTCGTGTAGGGGAAGAAATTACGCCGCGACAAGTTTCGGTAAAAGTTGTCACAAACACTTCCCTGATCAATATTACTGTCCAGCACACCGATCCGCAACGCGCATCTTTCATTGCCGATACTTTTGTCCAGGTGCTGGTGGAGCAAAACGAGGAGACACAATCTCAACGTTATGCAGAGGCAGAACAAAGTCTTAGCAACCAGATTGGGGATATGGAGAAGCAAATCGCCGCTTTGCAAGCCCAAATTGAGAAAGAAAAACAAGCGGCCTATCAACAAGCATTGACCTCGGCGCAACAGAAAATTCAGGATACTCAACAGATGATAGACAATGCGCTGGCGGAGATCGCAAGATTAAAAGCACTGGGCAGCGCTGCGAATGCACAGTACCGGCTGAATGTTGCCCAAAGACAGGAAGAACAGCTGAAGGCCTTACTGGAAAACCAGCAGAACGAGTTAGAGGAGTTGCGTACGTGGGATGAGCTGCGGCGCCATCATTGGGGCGAGTTTGGATTAGAGAACGCGGGGGAGGTCGCCGCAAAGCAGGCGAGATTAGAGGAGCTATCACAACTTGTTGATCAGACTCAACAACAGTTGGATGAAGTGGAACAGACAATCGCCTGGCTGACCCCATTGGTGGAAGCAGGGGCTATCAGCAAAGCCATTGCCCAACAAGAAAAGATTGCCAGCGAGCAGCAGTCTCTCCTGGCGGCATATCAGGACAGTTACGGGCGTCTGCTGGCCTCGAGCGTGGAAAGCACTACCTCTACGGAAATTGCCAACTTAGAAAAACAACTAGGTTTATATCAACAGATTTACCTGTCCTTGCTAAACAATCGGGAAACAGTACGCTTAGAGCGTATGCAAAACATGCCCAATGTAGTTCAGATTACCCCCGCTCTCCCTTCCGACAAACCGGTTCGGCCTCGAACTCTGTTAAACACGGTGCTGGGAGGAATTGGGGGTTTTGTACTGGCGCTCGCCTTCGTGATTGTACGGGATGCGCTTGACGTAAGCGTAAAGAGTTCTGAGGATGTGGAACGGATCACCGGCTTGCCTATCCTGGCATACGTCCCATGGATAAAAGCGAATGGTGAAGGGATAGGGCCTTATGTGGAAAAACATCCTCGTTCTCCTTTCGCAGAGGCTTTCCGCTCCTTGCGTACCAACCTGGAATTCCTGGCCTTGCAAACTCCTATGCAGGTCATCCAGATAACCAGCCCAGAGCAAGGCGAGGGGAAAAGCACCATTGCTCTGAACTTGGCCGCAATCATCGCTCAAGGAGGAAAGCGCGCGCTGGTGTTAGATGCAGATTTACGCAGACCAAATCTTCATCGCCTCTGCGGTATTTCGAATCGGGTGGGGATAAGCGACCTTTTCCGCCATACCATGGATGCCAAGAGTGCAATTCGCCCCTGGGATGGAAATGAAAAACTGTTATTGCTTACCAGCGGTTCTTTGCCGCCTAACCCAACCGAGCTGCTGGGATCAAGCAAAATGAAAGACATCTTGACCGACCTTTGCCAGCAAGTAAACGTTGTGATCGTAGATAGTCCCCCGAATATCGTTGCTGATTCTGCTGTTCTTGCCTCTGCAGTGGACGGAGTCATCCTTGTTGTTACGTTAGGCAGAACGCGACAGGACGCGTTGCGCCTGGCCGTCGAGCAACTGCAACGTGCCCATGCCCGGGTTCTCGGTGTAGTGCTAAATCTAACGCGTTCTTCCTCTTCCTCTTATTACTACCACTATGCCTACTCTTCTTATACCAAGAGTGGCTATAGTAGCGAAGAAGGTTAAAAGGGTATGGGGAAAGCGATCTTCAATCCGCCGGAGAGCGTGGCAGCCATGATTCCAGGCAATAAGGCGAATCCTGTCTCTGTCGCGGCTGACAAGAAGGGGCCAGTTTCCAGTTGTCCTTATCTCGGTTTGAGGGATGATCCAGCCACTGCCATGGCGTTTTCCTCAATCATGAATCATTGTTACCGCTCTGGCGCGCCCCGAAAAGTGCCGTTAGAATACCAGAGCCGGCTTTGTTTTAGTGAGTATACAGAATGTAGAATTTACCAGAGAAAGCATCATACTGAACCAAAGAAGAGGAAGCCTCTCCTTTACTTGGGAGTGGTGGCGGCGGGAGTGGTCTTATTAGTTACGTGGGGGCTGATCCAGGGATGGCTGCCATTCAGGGTAGTGTCCGAGACAGCAGTCGTTGCCTCCACTTCGCTCCCGGCGACGAATGCACCCGCGACAGAGGCAGCGGCGGCGACAGAATCGCCAGCGCCATCCCCTTCTCCTGCCCCGTCTCCTTCCTCCACTCCTTATACTGGAAGTCCCTCTGTATTCTTGCCTCTGGACACACCCATTGGTACAACATATCAGTTCCTTATTCATCGGGTTCGAGAAGGGGAAAGCATCAGCCTGTACCTGAGTCTTTACCACACGAGCATTGACGCGATTCGCGCCGTTAACCGTTCTTTGAGCGTACCCCTGTGGGTCAACCAGATAGTAATCATTCCCCTAAGCCTCGGAGACGGGGGCACTTTGCCGGCGTTTGATGCGTATGAGGTAGTAGAGGATATCAACGCCTCTCAACTGGCCGATCGATTAAGCGCAGAACTGGGCATCGTTCGCGAGGACTTCTTATCTTATAATGCTTTATCCGGTGAGGAAACGATCCTGAAGGGCAGTTGGGTGTTGGTCCCCTACTTGCCACCTACTCCCGTGCCGTGAAAGAGTATCCGATTTTGCAGGTGTCTCTTTTGCAGGCGATTGGGACCATAGAACAAATTTGACTGAATAGGATCATGCCTGCCGTACTTTTTGTATGCACTGCAAATCGCTTTCGCTCGGTGCTGGCTGCTCATCTCTTTCAACACCTTATCCAGGAGCATCATAAAGAGGACGAATGGAAGGTGGGCAGTGCTGGCATTTGGGCGGTACCCGAGCAGGGCGCCGCGCCCTTCCTTCTGCGGTTCGCGGCGCAATTTGGCCTTGACTTGCAGACTCACCGCTCTCAAGCGGTTACGGCCGATCTATTGGAGCAATATGACTTAATTCTGGTCATGGAAAAAGGGCAGCAGGAGGCGCTTTCGGTTGAGTTCCCTCAGGTAGCCTCTCGCATTCTGACCCTGGGAGAAGCCGCAGAGGGAATAGCCTATGATATTCCAGAACCCCGGAACAGCGATGAAAGAGAAATGTTAGGAATAGCACTCGACTTAAAGCGCATCATCGAGCGCGGCTTTGACAGGATCTGTACGCTGGCTCTCCAGCAGAAGCACCGCTGACCATGTCCCCATCCCCGCACACCCTCATTCTTCTAAAAGAGGTCCTGGAAAACATCCATTTTCCCCAACGATTGGACACCCATCCCTGGGTAGACAGTTCTTTCGTACAGAGGGAAATGGAACGAGATCCAGGTCTTGCCTCGTTATCGCCTGGCGAACGATTGATTATCACGCTCGCTCGTTTGTTCCAGCGTCTCCGGCCGGCCACGCCTCCCAGGAAGGGGAAAAGGTTGGATAGTCGCTGGGGGGAATTTGGCCTGTTGGCTGCTCGCTATTTCGCTCCTGTGATCTTTCATCTCCCCTTTCCGTCTTCATTGCGTGACGCCTGGCAAACGATCGATTCAGCCCTGCTGCTGTTCACTTTTGGCCCAGAGACAGAGCGAATCACCGAGGCACAACGTCAGCGTTACCGGTTCGTGAGCGGGGAGCCTGAAGCCGCGCCCTATAGTACGTTGAGTGACTGGCAGCGGCGCGGCCTGGAACGTCTGGCGTCATTGATCGAGGCAGAAGAGCAAGCGGGCAAAGCACTTCCTCACGCAAACAAGCAGCAAATCAAGCAGAAGTCACACAAGCAGATGCCTCGCGCCTGGAAACATGTGGGAATGGGCATCGGGATTGCCATTGTCGTTATTTTGATTGTCGTAGGAGCCTGGCAGGGATGGCAAATTTATCAAACTGCTCAGGCTATCCAACAGGACGTCCATGCCCTGGAAACATTCGCCGCGCAGGCATTAGCGGTCGAACCTCAGAATCTTGATGTGGAGGAAGTAGAAGAGGCCGCAGCCCACCTTTCCACCCTGCGCGCATCCCTGCATCTGCTCCATCGGCAGATAACGCCGCTGTTGTCCATAGCCCCTTTCCTGAAATGGGTCCCGGTGTACGGAGGTGATCTTTCACAGGCCCCGCTTCTCCTCGATTATGCTACGCAGGTTGTGACAGCCGCGGACAATATGGTGCGAGCCGTACTGCCATTGCTAGAGAAAATGACCGATGATAGCCACTCTCCCCTGGAAGCACTGGCAAATTTACAGGAGATCAACTCCCCGCTGTTAGAAATGCAAGTGGCGCTTACACGCGCGCGCCTGATGCGCAATCAGATTGAGGATACACGGCTTTCGGAGGCCACACGCCTGTTGCTGGAAAGAAAAGTCGACCCCTTCCTGGTAAAGATGGAGGATTTGCTGCCTTCCAACGACCTCCTGGCTCTGGTGCAATTGGTTCCTCGATTAGTGGGAGCAGCAGGCAATGGCCCGCAGACATATCTTCTGCTGATTCAAAACGAAGATGAACTGCGGCCAACCGGTGGTTTTCTAACCGCCGTAGGCCGATTGACCCTGACAAACGGGAAACTGACTCAGGTAAACTTCGAAGCTTCCTACCTGGTGGATGATTTCACCAAACCTTACCCACGCCCCCCCTGGCAACTACGCGAGTACATGCGCAGCGATATCTTTCTCTTCCGGGATGCAAACTGGTTCACCGACTTTCCCACCACGGTGCAATGGGTCAAGTTTTTCTATGCTTATTCTCGACCATTCCCGGTGGCAGGAGTTCTCACGATCGATCAGCATGCCCTGGTGGAAATTCTGCGCGTGGTAGGGCCTGTGGCCGTACCTGACGAGGAACAGCTGATCACGGCAGATAACGTCCTGAATTACCTGCGCAGTGAGCGAGCAGTCCTATTGAAGCCCGCCGCGCCGCAAAGGCTGGAGGATCGAAAGCGGTTTATTGCCAGGCTGGCCACGCCTCTTCTGGAAAAAATCAATTCCCGCCAGGGATATGATCTGTCGGCTCTGGTAAAAACCATTTTGCAACTTCTGGATCAGAAACATATCCTGCTCTTCTTTGAGGATCCAGAAGCGCAAGCCCTGATTCGCCAGCGAGGTTGGGACGGAGATCTTCACCCGAAAAACGGGGAAGATTTCCTTATGGCAGTGGATGCCAATGTAGGCTTCAACAAAACGAACGCCCTCGTAGATCGCTCCTTAAGTTATCAGGTAGATTTGCGCATTCCTCAATCCCCTTTCAGCCACCTCCGGGTTTCCTATACCAATAAAGTGCCGGTGGCCGTGGAATGTTACCAGTTGCCAGCCTCTGTTGGCAAAGGCGTGCCCCAGCCAAACGAATACCCTATGTATGACTGTTATTGGGTTTACCTGCGAGTCTATATGCCGGCAGGGAGCGAGTTGCTTTCCTCAACCCCTTATCCTGTACCAGCAGGGCGTACTTTGCGCGAAGAGGCTGTGCCCGCGCGCACAGATTTGCTTGGCAACGAGAATATTGCCGGTGTGGCTGTCTTTGGGACCTTGCTGGTCATCCCCCCTGGCGAAACATTAGCAACCACCTTCGACTTTCGCCTGCCGGCCATTGCTCACCAGGTTGGGGAAAACCGCTGGCAATATCGTTTGACGGTACAAAAACAGCCAGGGACGAGGGGCGATTCTTTTCTCCTGCAATTATTATTGCCGGAGAATGCTGTGATTCAGCAGTCATCCTCCCCTTTACGGGTCAGCGAGAATCATTCTTATTCACTGGAAACATCTCTGCAGGAAGATTTCTCCTTCGAGGTAGTATTCGAACTCCACTAGCGAAGGTCTCGAAAATCCGAAGAAAAACCGAAGTACAAAGGCCTTCCTTCCCACCCTGACCTGTGTATAATGAAAACAGTGTTGTCAAGTCAAAACTACTTTACTACTTTCGGAGGTGTTGTATGAAAACCAAAAATCTTGTGATTGCCCTCGCCCTGACGGTAGCGCTGACGGTAGTCGCCCTTAACGTCTGGGCCAGCAGCGGACGGCAAGGCACCGTCCCTACCGTACCGCGTGAGTTCTCCTTTGCCTTAAGTTCCACCTGCGATCCATTGCCGGCGGGACAAGACATCGGCATCGGTACCGTTGCTCTGTGCGGCAGCGGCGAGGCGAAGATCGAATTGAAGACCTTCGAGGAGCTCAAAAACGCAGGGCAGGACTACTCTCCCGTGGAAGGCTGGCAGTATCTGACGCCAGACGCCATCATCATCACGGCAGCAGGCGCTCAGCAAGGGGAAGTATGCGTGCCCTTTGTCCCTGAATGGAAAGATAAGAAGGCCAATGAAACCATTGGCTGGTACTGGTGGAATGCCAAACTGCGCGAGAAGGATCCCAATGCGAATGCTTGGGTAGCGCTCGAGACAACCATCAAAGAGGATACCACTCCTTCTCTTATCTGCGGCAAATTCGCCGTGGACAAGCCAGAGGGCTTCACTTTCGAGCAGCCGGTTATCCTCTCACTGCAGGGTAAGTAACAGCCGTTGTATCCCGAATGTCCTCCAGATAGCCCCAAGGATTAAATCCCGAGGGGCTATTCTTTTCTTTGACATCGCCTGCATCCCCTGTCATGAAGAAAAGCCGCTTGCCGTCAACCAGACCCGCGACCTTAACCCTGCTGGCCCTATGTTCGTTGGTCATCATCCTGGCAGCAAGTTATGCGCAAACGCTGGCGCCAGATTTGACCTGGGCCAACGCCGGCGCCGACGGCGGAGACCTGATCACAGCCGCTGCGACGCGAGGCGTACCGCATCCCAGCGGTTACCCCCTTTACTTGCTACTGGCTCGTCTCTTTCAAGCGATACCGTGGGGCACGTTGGCCTGGCGCACCAATCTCATGTCTGCGGTTTTTGCTGTGCTGGCCGTGACGCTTCTGTTCAGGCATGTGGAAAGGTCGTTTGATTGCCCTTCGGCCTGGCTGACTGCCCTGCTTTTTGGGCTCTCCCCTCTCCTGTGGTCCCAAGCCGTGATCACCGAGGTGTATTCACTGCACGTGTTCCTGGCCGGAGCCTTGCTGTACTGTTACCGCTTTGTTGCTCCTTCTCCGAAGAATTCGTTTTTCGAAGGAACATTGCTCGGCCTGGCGGCGGGCAATCATTTGACCATTCTGATCCTGGCGCCCATTTTGCTTTGGAAAGGGGGAGGAAAAGCAAAACTTTTTCGCCTCAGCGGAATGCTGGCAGGAATAGGCATCTACGGAGTACTTCCTCTACACGCCCGTAGCGGCTCGCCGGTGAATTGGGGGAATCCTGTCACCCTGCAGAATTTATTCTGGCTGGTTTCGGGATCATTGTACCAGCCCCGCCTGGGGAATCTGAGCATGATAGAGATTGTCGAACGTCTGCGCGGTTGGGCGGGGATTCTTCTGAACCAGTTTAGCGCAGTCGGCGTGTTGGTTGGCTTCTACGGCCTTCTTTCGCCTGTTATGGCTTCGCAGCGCAAAGTAACCCTGTGGATTTTCTTTGCGTTCAGCCTGTTCTCAGTGCTCTATGCTACTCCCGATTCCTACCTGTATTTGCTCCCTGCCATGCTAGTCTTTGCCTGGTGGATTGGGGGCGGCCTCTATGAAATCAAAGCCTCTTTTCTGCAAAAATTCCCACAGACGCTCAAAATCGCCCTTTTTTCGCTCATTGCCCTGACGTTGTGGCTGCGAGCCATGTTTGTCACCTTGCCACAGGTCAACGCATCTCAGGATGACCGCGCCGTGGAATTCGCGGAGGAAGTTTTATCTCAGGCTCCGCCAGAGGCGATTCTGGTCGCTGATACGGATCGGGAGGTGTTTACGATCTGGTACTTCCATTTTGCTTTAGGGACGCGCCCGGATGTTCGCATTGTCGCCGAGGGGCTGCTGCCTTTTGAGTGGTACCAACAAACATTACACAGTACTTACCCCGATTTGCGCCTGCCGTCCCAGGGACAGGCGACCGTGGCCACCCTCCTCATGCTCAACGCGGACCGGGCGGTTTGTCTTCTAAATGATACTGGGAAACCCCATCTGACTTGTACCGGCTACCGGTGACCCCCTCTTTCCAGACATTCTGGCAATCCAGCCAGGCCAGCACCCACTCCCGATGAATTTCAATAGGCTCCTTTCCCACGCAGGACAATCCAAAACGTTGTGATGAGAACGCGAATATCCAGCCAGAGAGAATAATGCTCAATGTAGTACAAATCGTATTCGGTGTTCAGATGCATCGGCTTGTCGCTGCGGCCATGGATCTGCCACCAGCCGGTCATACCCGGCGGCACGACCAGACGCTTGCGCTGCCAGGGGTGGTATTTTTCGACCAGATAAGGCAATTCCGGCCGCGGCCCTACCAGGCTCATCTCCCCTCGCAAGACGTTGAAGAGTTGCGGCAATTCGTCCAGGCTGCAGCGACGCAAGAAACGCCCTACCCGCGTGACTCGAGGATCCTCCGGCCGCTTATGAAGTAAATTCCCATTTTCATCTACCTGTTCCACCAGATGACGCAGCGTCTCCGCATTTCTCACCATGGTGCGGAATTTGTACATCGTGAACAGACGTCCATTTTCCCCCACTCGCTGTTGACGGAACAGAATGGGGAAACCATCATCCAGCCAGATGGCCAATGCTATGCATCCCATGAGAGGCAAGGCCGGTATCAGGAACAGGGTTGTCAAAGTCAAATCGAAGAGACGTTTGATTAACCGTTGGTAGCCGCTCAATGCCGAGGCGCGCATATTGAGCATGGGAATATGGGCGAATTCTTTCATTTCGGTGCGATGGAGAGTAAGGTGAAAATAATCGGGGACAATCCAGACCTGTACCGGTAAATCCAGAAGTGCGCTCACTACCTGCTCTACGCGGTGATAAGCACGCAGGGGTAGGGCAAGAATCACATGGTCCACCGCATACGTTTGCACCACGTTTCGCACCTCATCCAGACTGCCCAGCACATCCTCGTACCGCGTTTGTTTCTGTGGATCGTCATCCAGAAATCCGACTAGATGAAGCGGTGAGGGGGATTGCCTTTGCAGAGAGGCCTGCACATTTCTTCCCACCGGTCCAGCCCCCAAAATCAGGACGCGCGCATCTCCTCCCTGCTGCAGGCGGTGACGAATGTACAACACTCGGGCCGGTATCCGCCACAGCAGGAGAGTCAGGTAGGTGAACAGCGCGAAGAAAGCAAAAAGCAGGCGCGAGGTCTCACGATAAGTAAAGTAAAGGAAGCCTGCCAGAACGACTCCTGCCAGCAACGAACTGATCGTCAGCGCCGTAAATTCATCCACTACGCGCAGGTGCCTTTCCCCATCATAGACACCGAAGAAAGCCAGAAACAGCACCCAGACTGCAGGAAAGATAACGTAGAGAGGAAGGGGTAGGTCAAAAGGCCGATTGACATCCCGCACCAGTGACAGCCATGACAAGTATTCTCCTGCCCAGGGACGCCAATGGCTGCTGAGGTAAAGCATGGACAACACGGTGCACCCATCGATCAAGATGGCCAGGACGGCAAAGTTAACCGAAAATCGCCGTAGCATACGACCCCTCCCCGCTGCACACGCGAAAGGTTAATGGTTGCATTAAATTATACTCGTCTCATCAACTTGGGGGCCGTGACGAAAAGCGCGAAGATTCTCAATCCCTTTCAAAACGGCGCAACCTGCTCCATTGCAGCAGCACCAGGAGCACAAAGCGCGGATTGTTGAGCAGATAGCGCCGCCACAGACGGCGCGGCTCGCTCGCCAGGCGGAAGAGCCATTCCAGACCGGCGCGCTGCATCCAGCGCGGGGCCTGGGGCTTCACCCCAGCGAGAAAGTCAAAAGCCGCGCCCACGCCCAGCATCACAGCCTGCACCCGTCCCTTGTGGGCTGCCATCCACCGTTCCTGTTTGGGACAGCCAAGACCCACAAACAGAATGCGAGTTCCCGAGTCGTTGATGGCTCTCACGACTTCCTCATCCTCTTCCGGCGTCAGAGGCCGAAATGGAGGCGCATAAAGATAGGCGATCTTCAGAGAGGGATAGCGCTCCTGTACGTTGCGCTTCAACTTCTCCAGCGTCTGCGGCGTGCTTCCATAGAACCCCACTGGTATCCCTTCTCTGTTTGCCGCTTCCAGCACAAACTGGGTAAGCGCAGGGCCATAGACGCGCTCCTGCTGGCGAAGCCCCTGCAAACGCATCACCCACACCAGCGGCATCCCATCCGGGGTGACCAGGTCGGCGGCATTGACGATCTGGCGGAATTCTGCATCGTCGTAAGCCTCCATCACCATGTGGACATTGGCCACACAGACGTAATAGCTTTCTCGCTTCCGCGCCAATCCAAGGATCAACTGTGTGGCAGACTCATAATTGATTTCACCAATATTACAGCCAAGGATTGTACTCATGTTTCCAATCTTAGCGTTTTATGGCGACAAATGACTTGGGCGGCAAAAGAAAAAGTCTTTCCGTAAAAATCGTTGCGTCCTTGAAAAGTTCTTGAAACACTCGTTTGTCCAATAAACGAGCGCTCTCCACGATTCGCACAGCTTCGTCAACCGAGATTGCTCTTTTCCAATGCCCAAGTTCGAAGTGTAGAACCAACCACACTCTTATCGGTCTTGGTAGCCAATGAAAAAAAGCATCATACAATGGGGTTCAATGGGAAACCGATAATTCGGCGTCTGCACAAAATATTTTTGTCCTACTCTTTGAATTTCGTTTGCAAATCTGACCATCCGTTCCCAGTCGCCAACATGTTCCAGTACAGACTAACCTTTGATAATGATGAACACTTGTCGAATCTCATAAAGTCGTATACGTGAACCTTAACAAAAGTCTCAAAAAGTCGTATTACCTGTCAATCAAGCGAAA
>Ga0078972_1003377_pt1 | contig 48084 bp, 44 predicted proteins | sample YelNatPaOPGAMG01_FD_67568 | JGI IMG/M metagenome (GOLD analysis project Ga0078972, IMG submission 67568) | Hot spring thermophilic microbial communities from Obsidian Pool, Yellowstone National Park, USA - OP-RAMG-01 (SPADES assembly) (version 2) | ecosystem: Environmental > Aquatic > Thermal... | reverse complement strand
CTACGGGTTTAAAAAAGCAGATGAAGGATTCTCAGTGGAAAAATGTGAACTTCATACTTTAAGCGATTACAACACATTGATTGACTGTGCACTTGAATCAGGATATGTCAGCCTCAGTGATATTGAAACACTGAAAGAATGGAGAGTTGATCCTTCAAAATGGGGAGTGTAGAAAGATGACTTATTCCAGTAACAGAAAAGCACAGGTTTCCTGCACCGCTAAAGAGTTTTATAATTTTATTACTGATATTAGGAATTTCGGCAGGTTTATTCCTGATTCGATGAAACAGGGATGGGCTTCAGCATCAGATTCCTGTACATTCATTGTCACGGGAGTGGGATCAATAAATCTGACGATTGCAAAAAAGGAGCCTTTTGTAAAAGTTATTTTTAACGGAGAAGCACTTTCAAGAATAAAATTTACAATTGATACATCCATTTCCGGGGAAAGCAGGGATAACTGTGAAGTGGTTTTATTACTGAACGCAGAGATGGATCCGCTCACAGGTTCGGTTGTCGGACCAGGAATTGAAAAGTTGCTTGATGTCCTTGTTGATGAGATAGGGAAATTTTCAGGCTGGAGGGATATCTGACCATTAAAGGAAATCAACCTCGTTAAAGCCGTATTCATAAATTCTGCCCCTGCGATCCTCAATCTGTATCCTCCCGATATCAGTAACGGAAATTATTTTCCCTTCAAATACCCCTCTGTTATCACTGAATTCAGTGAACTGTCCGAATCTGTAAAGAGAGGTTTTGTAGTCCTCATCAATTCTTCCCATACGGTTATACAGCAGCTGTTTGTACCGGGCATCCAGCTTTGCAGCAAGTTCATTAAGGCATTGTTCAAGGTCGTACTCCTTGCCTGTAAGTATTTTGAGAGATGTTGGATTAGGGAGGTGGCGCGGAAAATGCTGCTGGTTGATGTTTAAACCAATACCTGCAATTGTATGGTCTATTTCATTTCTGATAATTGCATTTTCAATAAGAATTCCTGCAATTTTTTCATTTCTCACATAGATATCATTCGGCCATTTGATGGTTACTTCAAATACATAATTTCTGAGGAAGTCGCATATACCCAGTGATATTACTTTTGAAATCAGGAACTGTCTTTCGGCTCTTATTACCGAAGGGAAGAGTATAATACTCAACAGCAGGTTTTTATCCTTTTCGCTCTCCCATCGGTTATTCCCCTGTCCTCTTCCTGCAGTCTGAAATCCGGTATAAATTATTGTCCCTTCCATCACTTTGCCTTTCCGCAGCATCGCTGCAGCATGAGTATTTGTGGAAGCAAGCCTTTCGAAATAAACTTTTTTGGAGCCTATTATCATAATAACCAAGTTTTAACGGTAAAAGTTAAGTTTTTTACACGCAAATTAAAAATGATTTTAAATGTTATTGCAAAAAGTAACCGGCTTTTACAAAAATACTGATAATTGTTTGTACTTTTGCATCTGCAAATTAACTTATTTTATTAATGAAAAAAAAGCCTGACGGAACAGATTTGCTAATTAAAAGTGTGGTGAAGGGAATATTTGAAAAGAAAGGCTATGATGTTCTGAAAATAGACCTGAGAAATTTTGAAAACAGAATAACGGATTATTTTATAATTTGTCACGGCAATTCAGTTACGCAGGTAGATGCAATTACAACTTCGGTAGAGGAAACGGTGAGAAAGGAAACGGGTGAGAAGCCTTCTCATGTGGAGGGTCTGGAAAACTGTTTCTGGGTTCTTATTGATTATGTTGACGTTGTGGTTCATATTTTTCAGGAAGAATACAGAAAATTTTACAGCCTCGAATCACTGTGGGCCGATGCCGGGATTGTAAAACTGGAAGATACAGTAAAGGAGCAAAAGAGTTATGGCAGACGAAAAAAACAATAATCAGAACCAGAACAGGCAGGGCGACAAGAATCAGAAGCCGAAATTTAATTCTAACTGGATTTTTGCAATCATTGCATTATCTATTCTTCTTTTTCAGATAATGTACGGTGGCAAATCAGTAGAAAAAATAAATACCAGTACTCTCAGGGAGATGCTTGCAGCACGTGAGATTGATAAAATTATTGTAGTAAATAAAGACCAGGCAGAGATTTACCTTACTGAAGAAGCACTTAAATCGGACAAACATTCAAAAGTTGCCAAAAATTCAAATCCTGCAGGGTTTTCTGTTCCTAAACCAAATTACATTTATATTATCGGTGACCTCAGCAGGTTTGAAACATTACTGGTTGAAACCCAAAAAGCTGCAGGTTATGGCGAAAACGAATTAATTTATCCTGAGTATGTTAACCGTAAAAATTACATTGGTGAGATACTTGGGTGGATAATTCCTTTTCTTTTTCTTTTAGTTATATGGATTTTTATAATGCGCCGGATGGCCAGTGGGGCAGGAGGCGGAGCAGGAGGAATTTTCAGTGTTGGAAAATCGCGCGCTCAGATTTTTGACAAAGACACCAGCGTGAAGGTAAATTTCAACGACGTGGCAGGCCTTGAAGAAGCCAAGACAGAAGTGATGGAGATTGTCGACTTTCTTAAAAACCCTAAGAAATATACCCAGCTTGGCGGCAAGATTCCTAAAGGTGCTCTGCTTGTTGGTCCGCCGGGAACAGGTAAAACCCTATTGGCCAAAGCAGTTGCGGGAGAAGCCAACGTACCTTTTTTATCAATATCAGGTTCTGAATTCGTTGAAATGTTTGTGGGTGTCGGAGCCTCAAGGGTAAGGGACCTTTTCAAACAGGCGAAAGAAAAAGCCCCATGTATTGTTTTTATTGATGAGATTGACGCTGTGGGAAGGGCAAGAGGACGCAACCCCAACTTCGGTGCCAACGACGAAAGAGAGAATACCCTTAATCAGTTGCTTACCGAAATGGACGGCTTCGGAACAAACATGGGTGTTATTATCCTTGCAGCTACTAACCGGGCCGACATTCTCGACAGGGCCTTGCTGCGCGCAGGAAGATTCGACAGGCAAATCCATGTCGAACTGCCTGATCTTAAAGAAAGAGAAGCCATTTTCAAAGTACACCTGCGCCCTCTTAAACTCGAAAAAGACCTTGATATCTCTTTCCTTGCAAAACAGACTCCGGGATTCTCAGGCGCCGATATTGCTAATGTCTGCAACGAGGCTGCACTGATAGCGGCAAGAAGAAATAAAACTGTGGTACAGAAACAAGATTTCCTCGATGCAATTGACAGAATTATCGGCGGACTGGAAAAGAAAAACAAAATAATTTCTTTCGAGGAGAAGAAAACCATTGCCTATCATGAAGCGGGTCATGCAACCGTAAGCTGGCTGCTTGAACATGCCAGCCCCCTGGTTAAGGTGACGATTATCCCACGCGGAAAAGCGCTCGGTGCAGCATGGTACCTGCCTGAAGAACGACAACTCACTACACGCGAACAGATACTCGACGAGATGGCCTACGCAATGGGTGGCAGAGCTGCCGAACAACTTATATTCGGAAAAATATCAACCGGAGCCCTCAGCGACCTCGAAAAAGTCACCAAACAGGCCTATGCAATGGTAGCATACTTCGGAATGAGCGAAAAAATAGGCAATATAAGCTTTTACGATTCAACAGGCCAGGCCGATTTTAACTTTACAAAACCCTATAGTGAAAAAACAGCTGAACTGATTGATAAAGAAGTAAAGAAAATCGTTGACGAAGCATACCAGAGAGCAACCGAGGTTCTTGAAAAATACAGGAAAGGCCTCGTTGAACTCGCTGAACTCCTTCTCGAAAAAGAAGTTATCTTCAGCGAAGACCTTGAAAAAATATTCGGCAAACGAAAATCAGACCTGTCAAAAATGCACATTTATGAAGAAACAAAAACACAGGAAGTGAAAGAAAAAGAAAACATTGTTACAGTATCTGAACTTTCCGGTGCCGGTAATAAAACTGTTGAAAAAAATAAAAAGGACAGAAAAACCGGTCCAGAGAAAAACCTTGCCGGAAATAAATCAAATATAAAGGAAGGAAAGAAAACAAAGAGAGTAAAAAATGGAAAAGGAGTGGGCTAAAGTATATGAATCTGCAGAGGATGTCAAGATTGAAATAGCCAGGCTTCTGCTCGAAGAAAATGAAATTGAATCTGTTGTAATAAACAAAAAAGACAGCAGTTATCGTTTTGGCGAAAATGAACTTTATGTCCACAGGGATAATGTAATAAGAGCTAAACAGATTCTGAAAAACTTATAGAATTGAGCGAACTTTTAAAACGTACACTTACAGGTATCTTAATAGTAGTTTTTGTGCTGGGTGGCTTCTGGCTTCACCCGGTTTCTTTTTTCATAACAGGACTTGTCATCCTTACAGGTACACAGTACGAGTATTATAATCTTATCAGGAAATCAGGAATCAATCCCCAGATGATACCCGGACTGGCAACCGGCATTACCGCATATACCGCCTCAACATTAGTAGCTATGAAGTTTATAAGCATTAACTGGTTTTGCATATTAATACCGGCTGTTCCAATAATAATGATCCTTGAGCTTTACAGAAAAGAGGAGATGCCTTTTAACTCTATTGCTCATACCCTTCTTCCGTTTTTATACATTGTTCTGCCTTTGTCTCTTCTGCCGTTTACTGCCTTTAACCATTCAGGCATTAAATCACTTCTAAGCCATGAGATTGTTTTTTCACCGGGTGTTATTGTCGGATTTCTTTTGCTTCTTTGGACAAATGATACAGCCGCATATCTTGCAGGAGTCAGCTTCGGGCATCATCGCCTTTTTGAGCGGATATCACCCAAAAAATCATGGGAGGGTTTTATAAGCGGTTTTGTTTTTACTGTTGCCGTGGCCTGTCTTCTTCCAGGCTGGCTCGGGGTTTTTGACAGAATCGGATGGATTGCCACTGCAGTCATAATCGTTGCCGGCGGAACTTATGGCGACCTTATAGAATCTTTGCTCAAAAGAAGCATGGGGCTGAAAGATTCGGGTAATATTATGCCGGGCCATGGAGGATTCCTCGATAGGTTCGATAGTATGATGATTTCATTCCCGCTGGTTTATCTTTATTTCACTCTTTTTGGATGATTTGTCAGACTTGATTAGTTTTGTGCAAATTTTAAGAAATGAGTATTCACAGAGAAGGCTATAAAATTTTGTTTTTTGGATTTGTTTTCCTGGCCCTCCTTAATATTCTGGTCGGATTATTATGGCCTGAAATAGCCCTGCTTAAATGGGCTTTCCTTATTTTTTCGCTGGTTCTCTATATTTTTCTTCTTTTCTTTTTCCGTCTTCCTGAACGGTCAATCGACCCGGTTCACGGACTGGTCTTTTCACCTGCCGACGGCAAAGTAGTTGTAATTGAGGAAACAGAAGAAAAAGAATATTTTAAAGATACCAGGCTTCAGGTATCAATTTTTATGTCACCTTTCAATATGCACAGCAACAGGTATCCCGTTTCAGGAAAGGTCAAATATGTGAGCCATAATCCGGGAAGAAATATTGTCGCATGGCACCCGAAATCATCCGAACTTAATGAACGCACAACTGTTGTAATAGAAACACCCGACGGGAAAGAAATACTCGTCCGACAGATTGCAGGAGCTGTTGCCAGAAGAATAGTTACCTATGCAAAGAATGGTGAGACGGTAAAACAGGGTGATGAACTGGGTTTTATCAAATTCGGCTCACGCGTTGATATTTTCCTCCCCACAGGAACAGAAATAGAAGTGCCTATTCTTCAGCATGTAAGGGCCAACAAAAGTATAATAGCAAGATTATGATAAGAAACCAGGAAACAACAAACCGTAAACCCGACAACCAAGTTATTGATATAACTGAAGATGTTAAATGGATTGGCGTTCTTGATTATGATATCGTCACCTTCGACATTGTAATGGAGACTGAATACGGCACAACCTATAATTCGTATTTTATTAATGCTGAGAAGAAAACCATTATTGAGGCTGCAAAAGAAAAATTCAGTGACGTACATATCAGCAAAATAAAAAAGCTGGTCAATCCTTCGGAGATACAATATATTGTTCTCAATCATACCGAGCCCGATCATTCAGGTAACACAGGGAAACTGCTTGAATTGGCCCCCGAAGCCACTGTGGTGGGCAGTGGAAATACAATAAGATACCTTTCCGACATAATTAACAAACCATTCAGGTCAATGGTGGTTAAAGACGGCGACACACTTGATCTTGGAAACAAAACTCTGAGATTCATTTCAGCCCCTAACCTTCACTGGCCCGATACAATATTTACATGGCTTGAGGAAGATAAAATACTTTTTACCTGCGATATGTTCGGCGCTCACTATTGTTCCGCTGAAATGTTCAATGACTTTTCGGACGACTATTTTAAATCTTTCAGATATTATTTTGATGTCATTCTACGGCCATTCAGCAGGTTTGCCTTGAAAGCCATAGACAAGATAAAACCCCTTAACATCAGATTTATTTGCCCGGGACACGGTCCTGTTCATCATAAAGACATTGAAAAAATAATTAGCCTTACTGAGAAATATGCAGGGGAATATGTTCTGATAACAGAAGAAAAAAAATTAAGGAATATACTCATTACATATGTTTCGGCTTATGGATATACCGGAAAGATGGCCGGAATAATTGCTGAAGGAATCAGAGAAATTCCCGGTCTTGAAGTCACAGTTAAGGATATTGAAAATATTCCTTCCGGAGAACTTGAATCGGAAATTATCAGGGCTGATGCACTTCTTGTAGGATCACCTACCATAAACCAGAATACACTGATGCCTGTTTATAAGTTGTTTGCGGTTATCAATCCACTCAGGGATAAAGGAAAACCTTCAGGTTCTTTTGGATCGTACGGTTGGAGCGGAGAAGCTCCGGGAATTATTGCCGCAAATCTTAAAAGCCTTAAACTTTCATATTTTGAAAATCCGGCTTCTTTCAAGTTCTCTCCTGCAGGTTCAAAATCCGATTCACTGAGAGAATACGGAAGAAGATTTGCGCAGTTCGTTATTTCAGAATACGAAAAAAAAGGTGAATAAAAAAAGGAGGACTCTATTGAGCCCTCCTTTACCCTTTCCTGACATTCTCCTCAGAATTATGATATCTTAATCTGTTTACTGAGCTTCGACTTTTCCTCATGCATTTTGGGAAGAGTCACAGTAAGTATGCCGTCTTTGTAATTGGCTTCAATCTTTTCTCTGTCAACATTTTCGGGCAGAGAAAAGCTCCTGCAGAAGGAAGCATAACTGAATTCCCTTCTCTTGTAATCCTCACGGCTCTCCTCTTTCTCTTCCTTACGCTCCGAAGAGATTGTCAGAACATCTTCATTCAACTCAATCTTGAGATCCTTCTTATCAATTCCGGGAACTGCAAGATCGAGCGTGAATTTCTTTTCATCCTCTTTGATGTTTACAGCCGGCATCGAATGATACCTGGTTGTAAAGAAAGGTGCAAAGAAATCATCATCAAAGAGATCAGACCATAAAAATGGTTTGTCGCTTCTTTTAGTTAACATCGGTAACATGGCTCAATCCTCCTTATATTTTTGGTTAGACATTATTTTTTTCATCACTTTGCTATAAGCAACTTTTATTCCACATATAAAAAACTGACAAGATGACCTGGTATCTGATTTATTTAATGTCAGAATGACAGATATTTAAATTGATAAATAAAAAAGATATGTGTTCATTAATATTCCCTGTAGGGGATAATTTCGGATTTTGGATTTCGGATTTCGGATTTTGCCGCTTAGCGGTTAAGGTTTTGTAGAATCGTAAATTTGGATTAGGTTTGTAACAGGAAAAATATTTTCTGATGAAAAATATAGTCAGGAATATTCTTTTATTGGCTGGAATCGGATTAATTGTTTTCAGTTTCTGGTATTTTCGTGAGATAGTAATTTACATACTGATTTCTGGAGTTCTTTCTATTATGGGAAGACCTCTTGTTGACTTGTTTGACAGTATAAGGTATAAAAAATTTGCCCTGCCGAAGGCTGCTTCCGCACTTCTGTCACTTCTGATTATGTGGGGTCTGATATTTCTTTTCTTCTATATTTTTATACCATTGATTGCCAGCCAAATACAACAGCTTTCGTCTATAGACAGCAACAAACTTGTGCAGATTATTGAAACTCCGGTAAAAAAAGCTGAAAACCTTCTGCGGGCCCTGAATCCCGACCTTAAGGAAGTCTCTGTCAGAGCCTACTTGGCAGCAAAAATATCAGATATACTGAATATAGGATTTATTCAGGATATAATAGGTTCTGTTGCAAAAACCATTGGCAGTCTGGCAGTTGCAGTATTCTCAATAAGTTTTATCACATTCTTTTTTCTGAAAGACCAGCATCTTTTTTTCGAGTCTATTATAATGTGGGTGCCCGATGAGTATGTTGACAACGTAACACGTGCCCTCTATTCAATCAAAAGCCTTCTTACCAGGTATTTTATTGGCATTGTTATACAGAGCACATGCATAATGACTATGATGACTGTTGGAATGACAATTGTCGGGATTGAATTCAGGCAGGCCCTTGTCATGGGGCTTATTGCCGGTGTGCTGAATGTCATTCCTTATGTAGGCCCCTGGCTTGGATTCTTTATAACTGTTACAATGGGAATAGCTTCACACCTTAATTCTGATTTTCAGACTGTTGTTATCCCTCTGGTTTATTATATGGCATTGGTTGTGGCAATAACACAGGCTACCGACAACCTTGTTTTTCAACCTGTTATTTTTTCAAGCAGTGTAAAGGCACATCCTCTTGAGATATTTGTGGTGGTACTTGCGGCAGGCTTTGCGGCAGGAATACCCGGAATGATCCTCGGTATTCCTGCTTATACAGTGTTGCGGGTGCTGGCAAGAGAATTCTTCTATAACCTTAAGGCAGTGCGTAAAATAACCTCAAGCCTCCCCGACAGCGGGGAAATAATGACGAAAGCTAAAGAAGAAGAGGAAAAACATGAAGAATCAAAATAGGTATGTCCCCTTTTCTGGAATCGTTTAAAAAAATAATCAGGTTCTATTATGATGGATTCTCAGGCCTGTCAGACTGGGGGAAAAAAGTGTGGATTATTATTCTGATTAAACTTTTTATAATATTTTTTGTTCTGAAACTTTTTTTCTTCCCTGATGTGCTTAAAAAGAATTTTACTGACCAGACTGAGAGAAGCAGATACATCAGGGAACTGCTGTTGTCAAAATAGATAGAAAGAGATGATGGAAAACATAGATTTGAATCTTGTCAACTGGTCGAGAGCACAGTTTGCCCTCACTGCAATGTACCACTGGCTTTTCGTTCCTCTTACCCTTGGACTTTCATTCATCATTGCAATGATGGAAACAATATATGTGAAAACGGGTAAGGAGGAGTGGAAAAGAATGACCAGATTCTGGATGAAACTATTCGGAATAAACTTTGCCATAGGTGTGGCTACAGGTATTATTCTTGAGTTTGAATTTGGAACCAACTGGTCGGCATATTCATGGTTTGTGGGGGACATCTTTGGTGCACCACTTGCTATTGAAGGAATTCTGGCCTTTTTCCTTGAATCAACCTTTGTAGCGGTAATGTTTTTTGGGTGGGATAAGGTTGGTAAAAAGTTTCATCTGACTTCCACATGGCTTGTTGCAGTTGGTGCAAATCTCTCTGCACTCTGGATTCTTGTTGCTAACGCATGGATGCAGAATCCGGCCGGCATGACTTTTAATCCTGAAACCGCCCGCAATGAGATGGAGAACTTCTGGGAGGTGCTCTTCAATCCGGTGGCTGCCGAAAAATTCCTACATACAATATCTTCAGGATTTGTACTTGCCTCAATGTTTGTGGCAGGAATAAGTTCATGGTTTCTTCTGAAAAAACGTGAGGAATTTCTCGCAAAAAGAAGCATTCTTCTGGCGGGTATATTCGGCTTTCTCTCATCAGTACTGCTTGCCCTTACAGGTGATATGTCGGCCAGATCAGTTGCAAAGTACCAGCCTGTGAAATTTGCCTCTTTCGAAGCACTTTACCAAGGCAAAACAAGAGCACCTCTCATTGCGGCAGGTGTACTTAAGAAAGGCAAAGAAACAATCGGCAACAGAAATATGCCTGATTTTGTTTTTACAATTGAAATCCCCGATTTGCTTTCATTAATGACTGAACGTAAAAAAGAAGCCTTTGTATCTGGTATTTACGACCATATAAAAGGTAATGTCCAGAAGGGAATATTATCGTTTGAAGAAAAGAAACAAAGAGGAGAAATAGCCAGACAAGCACTTCTCGGGTATAAAAAAGCAAAGGAAGAAGGTGATGCACAAAGCTCTGCAGAAATTGCCAGAAAATTCAACAGCCGGGAATTCAGGGATAATTATTTCAGATATTTCGGTTATGCCTATATCAATAATCCGGAAGATACTATACCTGATATAAGAGTCTCATTTTATACTTTTCACCTGATGGTAATGCTTGGCTTTCTTTTCATACTTCTGTTTGCACTCTCCATCTGGTTCCTTTTCCGTGATAAACTCGATAATAACAGGTGGTTTTTGTGGATTATGGTCTTTTCAATACCTCTTCCTTACCTTGCCGGTGAACTTGGCTGGGTGCTTTCAGAAATGGGGCGCCAACCTTGGATAATTCAGGACCTGATGCCGGTTTCAGTCGGCGTTACAGAACTGAAAACCACATACGTGCAGACAACTTTCTGGCTCTTTGCATTGCTCTTTACAGCACTGCTAATTGCCGAGGTGTCAATAATGATAAAACAGATTAAAATAGGAGCTGAAAATAAGAAACCATGATTTCACATGCTTTCCTTCAGGGATACTGGTGGACAATAATATCACTGCTTGCCGGACTTCTGGTTTTTCTGATGTTTGTGCAGGGCGGACAATCTTTTATCTTTTCACTCCCTTCAAATGACACCCAGCGTAAACTGATCGTAAATACACTCGGAAGAAAATGGGAATTCACATTTACCACTCTTGTAACTTTTGGCGGCGTTTTTTTTGCATCATTCCCCCTTTTCTATGCAACGAGCTTCGGCGGTGCCTACCTGCTGTGGATGACAATTCTGTTCAGTTTTATTATTCAGGCAGTTGCCTATGAGTACAGATCAAAACCGGCAAATATTTACGGAAGCAGAACTTACGATATATTCCTGTTTCTTAACGGCTCACTCGGACCTTTTCTGATCGGTATAGCTGTGGCCACATTCTTCACAGGTTCTGAATTTTCACTCGACCCGATGAAAAGAGTTCAGTGGCACTCTCCATGGCACGGTCTTGAATCACTCGCAGATATCCGTAACCTTGCAGCCGGATTCACAATCCTTTTTCTGGCAAGGGTGAACGGTCTGCTTTTTATTATTGGTACTGTTGGCGACGATGATATTAATTTGAAGGCAAGAAAACGTGTAATTATGAATTCCCTCTTTTTCCTTGTCTTCTTTCTCTATTTTACCTTTTCGATGCTGACAATGAAAGGATATGCAGTAAATCCTGCAGACAGCACAATTACTCTTGTGAATTATAAATATCTTTATAATTTTTTCCGGATGCCTCTTATTCTCTGCTTTTTTGTTTGCGGTGTTGCAGGAGTTATTTTCGGAATCTATATAACTCTGTTCAGGAACAGCAACAGAGGTATCTGGTTCTCCGGTTCCGGAACTGTACTTGTTTTTTTTACAATGCTTCTGACCGCCGGCTTTAACAATACTTCATTCTATCCGTCATCTTATGACATCAAAAGCTCACTTACAGTTTACAATGCCTCTTCCAGCCAGTTTACGCTTAAAACAATGATGTATGTTTCATTCATAATACCTTTTGTAATAGCATACATCTGGTATGCATGGAAGTCAATAACAGACAGAAAAATAACTGCCGGTGAAATGGAAAAAGGAGAACATACTTATTAATTGAATGATAAAATGTATTTAAATCAGATTGTTATATATCTTACATGGCCGCTGTTCATAATTTTAAGCTGGATTATAATAAAGTCGGCACTTATTCTGTACGAAAGAAAATTTAAGTTGCAGAAGGATGATAAAAATATACCTTCAGACAAGAGCCAGCACCAGTGACACAACTATGTATGCCGGAATAATAAGAGTGAGGCCGGCAAAGCCGAATATTATAAAAAACAGAATCGTAAGTACAGCAAGAAAATATCTTGCCTCGTTCCCTCTGAACCGGATGTTTTTTATTTTTATTGTCAGCATTGGCAGACGGCTGACCATTAAAAATGAAATAATTAATGTGAACAGTGTTAAAGAGGTTTTTGATTCTGTGAAGTATTTCACAATAAAATTGTCTGAATAGAGGTAAGCAAACACTACTGAAATAACAGCGAGAGCAGCCGCCGGTGCAGGCAACCCCCGGAAGGTTACTGACTGGGACGGATCAATGTTGAACCTGGCAAGCCTAAGTCCTGCACATGCAGGGTAAAGAGAAGAAACAAGAAGAAAAAATATTTTTACAGCGTCTGTTTCAGATGAAGGAATATTTTCAGGCTGAGCTATTTTCCCCGACAATAACTGGTAAATTATCAAACCGGGCGCCACTCCAAAACTTACAACATCAGCAATGCTGTCAAGTTCCTTTCCCATATCGGAGTAAGCATTAAGAAGCCTTGAAGCAAACCCGTCGAGAAAGTCAAAAATCATTGCTGCTGCCACCATCCAGCAGGCCATAGCATGATTTCCGTTAATAACAAAAATTATTGCAATAAAACCTGAAACAAGGTTCAGAGTGGTGATTGCATTTGGAATATGCCGCATGATTTGATTCTTTTGAAGACAAAAGTATTGAAAAATAAATATCAGCTACCTTTGTTCTGTATAGATTTTGAGAATCACCTTTTATATTAATCAGAAATCAGTTTTATCTTTGGGTATTGCTTTAAAAAGTTCTGATGTGGACGGATTGTTTGATTTAAAGATTGCCGTTGATTTCGATGGTACTATTGTCGAACATGCATATCCCGGAATCGGGAAGGAAAAGCTGTTTGCCTTCAGCACTTTAAGAGAACTTCAGAAAAGGGGGGCAAAGCTTATTTTATGGACATTCAGGACAGGGCAGGAACTTGAGGAGGCAGTCGAGTTCTGCCGTCAGAATGGAGTTGAATTTTATGCCGTAAATAAAAACTATCCCGAAGAGGTATATGATGAATCAGCTGTAAGCCGCAAAATTGATGTGGATATTTATATTGATGACAAAAACCTCGGCGGATTTCCGGGATGGAGTGCTGCATGGCAGATGCTTTTCCCTTACGAAGCTGAGGAAGAAAAGGCAAAACGCAAATTATTACAACGCGGAAATATTTTTAGAAAAATCTTCATGAAAAAGAAAAAAGCAGATGAAGAGAAATTGCCTTGAATACATTTTTTTTATAACGGTTATATTGCTGATAACATGGATTTTCTCCTGTTCGGGCCGACCCGGGAAGGATAAAGTCAACACTCCGGTTACCTCTGTGAATAATTCCCCTGAAACAGAAGAACCAGCAGTTAACCTAATAAGGCTTATCGCTCCGTCAGAAAATGCCAGCGTCACACTTAATGAAAAGATAAAGGTGATTATGGAACCCGAAGGAAGGTTTTCTCCCGATTCGGTAAAGATATGGTTTGACGGCAAAATGGCAGGTATCGTGAAAAGCAATCCATGGGAATATGAAATACCACCAGAATTAAATAACAGAACCGGTAAAAAAGCTATAAAAATAATTGCCTTCCGGCAAAGGCATAAACCTCAGACAATTACTTGTTTTGTAACTGTATATTCCGATTCCGAACCCCGAAGGAACAGCTACCGGGTTGTCAACGTTTATCCTCACGACCGCGAAGCATTTACTCAGGGTCTTGTGTATTATGATGGTTTTTTATATGAAGGCACCGGGCAGGAAACAAGATCCAACCTTCGCAAGGTCGAACTTAAAACAGGTGAGGTTATAAACCAGCATAATCTCGACTCAAAACTGTTTGGCGAAGGAATTGCAATCTTAAATGGGAAAATCTATCAGCTTACATGGCAAACAAAAGTAGGTTTCATTTATGACCTTGAATCATTTAGATTGATAAATAAGTTTTATTATCAGACTGAAGGGTGGGGCCTCACTGTCATGAATGAAAAACTTGTTATGAGCGATGGCTCAAACGTACTTTATATAATGGATCCTGAGATGTTCCTTCCGGTTTCACAACTCGAGGTTTATGACAATAAGACAGCTGTCAGGGAGCTTAACGAACTTGAATTTATCAGGGGAGAGATATGGGCAAATATCTGGCAGACAGACCTTATTGCAAGGATTGATCCGGAAAGTGGTAAAGTACTGTCTTACATTGATTTAAAAGGCATTATGAATGATCCTTCTTTCGATACTTCGGTAAATGTGCTAAATGGAATAGCATACGACAGGAAAAACGACAGGATATTTGTCACCGGTAAAAACTGGCCTGAACTTTTTGAGATAAAGGTTATTGAATAAGCGGGATTAAGAAATAATCTTTTTGCCATAAACAATTCTGATTCCTGCCGGAATAACAGAAAATCCGGCAGGTGTATGTCCCAGCATTTCTCCGTCGGCTTCAATGTAAACAGGTGTTGCTGATTCCACCTTCAGACTTGTTGTACGGAAGCCATCTACCTTGGGATGACTGAGAATTGTGCCGTCATAAAGAATCTTTAGGTTTTTGATTATTTCTATTCTGCCTATTTCCCCTATCACTGTTACATCCAGCAAACCGTCGTCAGGAAGTGCATCGGGGGTCTGTCTCATCCCTCCCCCGCAGTATCTTCCATTGCCGACATTAATGGAGAAAATTTTTGATTGAAATGTCTTGTCCTCAATGTATATTGTTACATCCGTATTTTTGTATGAGATAAGGCTTGAGAGCAGATTATACAGATATATTGCCTTGCTGCTCTTACCTTTCTCTTTCTGGTGGTTGCTTTTTCTTACCACCACTGCCTCAAAACCAAGTCCGGCAATGTTTATAAAATATCTTCTTTGTTTTTCATTTCCGGTAAAGTAGTCAACCACACCTACATCATGTTCTGTTGTTTTGCCCTCTTTTATAATATCAACAGCTCCTTCGTAAACCAGCGGTATTCCGAACATTTTACCCCAGTCGTTGCCTGTGCCCACGGGGATGATTCCCAGACAGACATCTGAAGGGTTACAGGCATTCTGGATATAAACACCGTTAAGTACCTCGTTAAGGGTGCCATCACCGCCAACAGTTATAATTTTTCTGAAGCCTTTTTTTACACTTTCTGCGGAGAGTTCGGTTGCATGACCTCTTTTTTCAGTAAAACAGGAGTTGAAGGGAAGTCCAGCCCTGTTCAGAAGTGATTCAATTCGTGCCCAGTCTTTTCTGCCTTTGCCATTACCAGCATTAGGATTAACAATAACAAGCCATTTGTCTAAGGTGTAGTCATTATTCATACAGGGTACCGGTTAATCAGTAAAGATGTGAAAATAAGATTTATTTTTATCAAACAAAAAACGCTAAACGAAAAACGCTAAACGATAAACGTCAAACGCTAAACGTCCAATGATTATCAACAGTTTTATTGTTAATATCGTGTTGATAACCGTAGTAAAAATGTTTACAATTACACCTGTACTCATCCTTTGCAATGGTTCATAAGTAGTAAATTTGGAACTCTGAAAAGTAATGAGAAAAAGAATTAAAAATGGGAAGAATTATTGCATTGGCGAATCAGAAAGGCGGAGTAGGGAAGACCACTACAGCTATAAATCTTGCTGCGAGTCTGGCAGCTCTTGAAAAGAAGGTTCTTGTTGTTGATGCCGATCCACAGGCAAATGCCACATCGGGAATTGGTGTTGACCTTAAGAAGATAACAGTTACTATTTATGATTGTTTGATTGACAGTAAGGATCCGAGGGAGGCTTTGATGCCGTGTGGCATTGAAAATCTCATGGTCATACCTTCAAATATTGACCTTGTAGGAGCGGAGATTGAGATGCTCGAGATGCCTGAAAGGGAAAAAGTCTTAAAAAAGATACTTTTGGAGCTTAAAGATGATTTTGATTATATTCTGATTGACTGTTCCCCTTCGCTGGGATTATTGACAGTAAATGCTCTTACTGCTGCTGATTCGGTGATAATTCCCGTTCAGTGCGAGTATTTTGCACTTGAGGGTCTGGGTAAACTGCTTAATACCATAAAAATAATCCAGTCGAATCTTAATCCAGCCCTTGAAATTGAAGGTTTTCTTCTGACAATGTACGACTCAAGGCTCAGGCTTTCGAATCAGGTTGTGGAGGAAGTGAACAAGCATTTCCAGCAGATGGTGTTTAAGACCATTATTCAACGCAATGTAAAGCTGTCGGAGGCTCCAAGTTTCGGCCAGCCCGCCATTCTATATGACGCCGAGTCAAGAGGTACGGTGAATTATCTTAACTTAGCACAGGAACTCATCGAAAAGCATGAGTCTGTTGCAAAGCAAAAACTGGCAAACTGATAATGAAACATGACAAAGAAGAATGCATTAGGCAGAGGATTGGGAGCTCTTATTGAAGGTGTTGATAAAGAAATTCTTGAAAAAAAAGTGGAACCTAACCTTCAGATACCTATTGAGCTGATTGACAGTAACCCTTTTCAGCCGCGTACCCGCTTCGACAATGAATCGCTCGAAGAGCTTGCAGCTTCAATCAGGCAGCTCGGAATTGTCCAGCCCCTGACGGTAAGGGAGACAGGTACAGGCAGGTACCAGCTCATTGCAGGTGAGAGAAGGCTAAGGGCTGCACGACTTGCAGGCCTTACCCATATACCAGCTTTTGTCCGTACTGCTGATGACCAGGCAATGCTTGAACTTGCACTTGTTGAAAATATACAGCGCGAAGACCTCGATGCAATAGATATTGCAATAAGCTATTCCCGGCTGGTGGAAGAGTGCCGTCTGACCCAGGAACAACTCAGCGAAAGAGTCGGTAAACAACGTTCCACAGTGGCAAATTACCTGCGGCTTCTGAAACTTCCACCTGAAATACAGCTCGGAATAAAAAATAAACAGATTACCATGGGCCATGCCCGCACACTTATAAATATTGAAGACCCCAAAATACAAATAAAAGTCTATTACAAAATAATTGACGATGACCTGTCGGTGAGAGCAACTGAAGAACTGGTGAGAACAATTCAGGCAGAATCCCTTAAAAATCCTGAAAAGACACTTAAAAAACAAAAACTTAACGAAGAGTTTGCACAGCTTTCCTCACACCTTGAAAGGATTTTTTCATCCAAAGTCACCTTCAGGATAAATGAAAAGGGCAAAGGAAAAATCGTTATCCAGTTCAACTCTCCCGAAGAAATGGAAAGGATTCTCGGAATATTCGACCGCCTTAACTCCTGAAAATAATTATATTTGCCGCTGCGTTATATAATCTTCCGGAAAACCGGAACCGGAATAGTTGTATTTTGAGAACAAATTGTCATAACAAACTGATTGTTTTACTGTTTGTTGCCATGTTAACAGGCGGGATGGCGGCACAGGACACCACTTCTGTAACCACCATAAAAAAACGCAGTTTCATTCCTGAACCAATGAAAGCTACAATGCTTTCAGCAGCTTTCCCCGGCCTGGGCCAGATTTATAACCGGAAATACTGGAAAGTCCCACTCGTTTATGCCGGTTTCGCAGGAGTAGGATATGCCGTCTATTACAACACAAAATGGTATAACACTTATATTAAAGCTTACCAGGACTTTACCGACCAGATTCCTGAAACCGACAGCTATATTAAATTAATACGAAGTATCAAACCTGAAGATTATGATCCGGTACTACATCCTTCAACATGCAACGCATCTACTTCGGCATGGATCAAAGATCAGATGATGAGGCAGATTGACTATTTCAAAAAATACCGTGACCTTTCCAGCATCGGGATCGTAGCCTGGTATCTTGTCAGCATCCTTGACGCAAATGTTGACGCAAGCCTTTTTGATTATGACATAGGCGAAAGTCTTGCAGTTAAAATCGAACCATTTCAGATTCCATTATATAATTTTGCAGGTGCAGGTGTTAATATTACACTTACAATAAATTTCTGACAATGATAAAACGGATTAAAATTTTTGTGTTTCTGACAGTTTCAACAATCGGGGTAATTCATGCCTCAATGAACGATACTTTAATAATCCGCCCCGACAGTGCCGGTATTGAACGTGCTGCCAGCGAACTCGACAGCCTCCTGAATACATGGTATGTAAAACTCGCCATTATTAATGTTCCTTCAGATACAACCCTGCCTGTAATACCCGAATTCCCTGACTCGGTATATATAAAGAGACTCGGAAAAATAAATTCAATAATAAATCTTCCTTACAACAGTATTATAAGAAATCATATCCACGTATACACCGACAGGAAGAGGGAGAGCCTCAGGGCAATACTGGGGCTGATGGATTACTATTTTCCGATGATTGAAGACATTTTTGAATCGTACGGATTGCCGGCTGAACTTAAATATATGGCTGTGATAGAATCAGCTCTTAATCCCAATGCAGTTTCAAGGTCGGGAGCTACAGGAATGTGGCAGTTCCTGTCAAGTACAGGGCGGTTATACGGCCTTGCAATCAACTCACTTGTGGATGAGAGACGGGACCCTGTGAAATCAACCCATGCTGCTGCCCGATACCTTAAAGATATGTATGATATCTTCGGCGACTGGGCACTGGTAATTGCAGCATATAACTGCGGACCCGGAAATGTAACAAAAGCAATAGCCCGCTCAGGCAACAGAAAAGATTACTGGGAAATATATTACAGACTTCCCAGAGAAACAAGAGGTTATATCCCCCAGTTTGTCGCAGCAACATATGCAATCAACTTTTACAGGGAACATAATATCTCACCATTGCCTGTAAATGTGCCATTAGCAACTGATACAATAATGGTCAGTAAAGACATACACCTGTTACAGATTTCTGAAGTAATGGGTATCCCTGTTGAGGAACTGCGATACCTTAATCCTCAATACCGTGCGGGAATTATCCCTGGCAGTTCAAAACCATTTCCTCTTAAACTGCCCGTTTCACGGCTGAGCGATTTTATCAGACTGGCCGACTCAATCAGAAATTATAAGGCAAATTACTACCTGAACAGGAGCGTGACAACTGTAGAACCATTACGTTCTTTTAATGCTCCTTCAAATATAGCAGGCAAGACCAAACTTTACTACACAGTTAAAGATGGTGATAACCTTGGATATATAGCCGAATGGTACAGAGTGAGGCTCTCCGACCTCAGATACTGGAATGATATTTACACAAATACTATCAGGGTTGGACAGAAAATTGCGGTTTTTGTTGATCCCGGCAAGGCAGATTATTTTTCAAAGGTTAACAGTATGTCTTTTGCCGAAAAGCAGGCCATGGCCGGCAAACCTGTTCCCGTTACGAAAAGTCAGCCAGCAGCCACCGATACAGACGGGGAATATGTAATTTATACCGTACGAAGAGGCGACACAATATGGGATATTGTAAAACAGTTCAGCGGAATAACGGTTTCGGAAGTTCTGTCGTTGAACAATATATCAGATCCTTCAAGAATCTATGAGGGACAGAAGCTTAAGATCAGAAAGAAAACTTGAGCGGATAAAAGAATCATTAACGCATAGATAGTTGATTATGTTGAATAAAATTCAATAGATGGTTGCGAAAAATTATTTTACAGATTTAATCCGGATACCGGATGAGCATAGGCAATAACATCTTTTCCTGTGATTTCATCCTTGCAAAGTATTATCAGTCTTTCAAGCACATTTCTGAATTCCCTCACATTTCCTGTCCATTGTATATTCTGCAGTTCACTTATGGCATCCTTAGTGATTTTCTTTTTACTCATACCATATTCATTACAGATCAGTGAATTAAAGTGTTCTGCAAGGAGCGGTATATCTTCAATGCGTTCATTGAGTGTCGGTACATGTATCAGTATTACACTTAGCCGGTGGTAAAGATCTTCTCTGAAAGTATTGTTTTCTATTTCTTTACGCAGGTTTTTATTGGTTGCTGCGATTACTCTTACATTTACATGGATATCTTTATCGGAGCCCACTCTTGAGATTTTATTTTCCTGTAGTGCCCGCAGGACTTTTGACTGTGCTGAAAGGCTCATATCTCCTATCTCGTCGAGGAAGAGTGTTCCGCCGTTAGCCTGCTCAAATTTTCCGATTCTCTGTCTGATGGCCGATGTAAAAGACCCTTTTTCGTGTCCGAACAGTTCGCTTTCAATAAGTTCTGAAGGAATGGCGGCACAGTTCACCTCAACAAACGGTCCCTTCGCACGGTTGCTTTTTTCGTGTATCTGATGAGCAACCAGCTCCTTGCCTGTTCCGCTTGCACCGGTAATCAGAACACGTGCCTCGGTTGGAGCAACCCTGTCAATCATCTCTTTTACCTGCATAATGGCTTTCGACTGGCCCACTATCTCATACATCTTACTAACCTTGTTTTTCAGAACTTTTGTCTGGGTAACCAGTCTTGATTTGTCAGTAGCGTTACGAATGGTAATCAAAAGCCTGTTAAGATCAAGTGGCTTTTCAAGATAGTCATAAGCACCTTTTTTGATTGACTCAACGGCAGTGTCAATGTTGCCATGACCGGAAATCATAATGACAGGAGTATCGGGCGAGATTTCCATAATCTTTTCCAGAACCTCTATCCCGTCCATCTTTGCCATCTTGATATCGCACAGTACAATATCATATTCATTGTTTGCAAACAGTTCTAATCCTAAAGATCCGTCTTCGGCAGTATCAACATCATATTTTTCATATTCCAGAACCTCCTTCAGGGTGTTCCTGATTGCTTTTTCATCGTCAATTACAAGAATTTTTGACATTTTTATAAAAAAATTTTCTTTAACCCTTATAAGTGAGCCATTTCCACATTTCTGCCCATGAAGTTTTCTTTCCGTACATAAGTATTCCGGTACGGTATATCTTTGCAGCCATCCATACAAAGGCAATGAATGTAACAATCATCAGAAACATTGAGAGTACCAGTTCCCACCATGGCACTCCGAATGGTATTCTTGCAACCATAACAATTGGTGATGTAAAAGGAATCAATGAAAACCAGAATGATAGTGAGCTTTCGGGGTTCTGCATAGTTCCCATTGCAACAAACAGACCCAGTATGATTGGTATTGTAACAGGAAGCATGAACTGCTGTGTCTCAGTTTCGTTGTCCACAGCCGAACCAATGGCGGCAAATACCGATGCATACAAAAGATAGCCGGTAACGAAGTAAAAAATAAATGAGAATATTATAAGTCCCCATGGTTGGTTCAGGGCCGTATTGAAAATTTTCATAAATTCTGCTGATGAATTCTCGGATATCTGTGTAACGGTCTCCTTCTGGTTCTGTGCCGTGCTGCTCTGTGCCATTAAATCCTGCGGAATTGACTGTACTGCCGAGGTTATTGTCTCTTTTGAAATAATGGTTGATTTGACAGCCGTAACAATTGCAAAGGTAAGTACAATCCAGATCATAAACTGGGTAAGACCTACAAGGGCAAGTCCGATGATTTTTCCCATCATCAGCTGTATCGGCTTCACAGAAGAAATAATAACTTCAACCACCCTGCTTGTCTTTTCCTCAATTACTCCTCTCATAACCTGTGCACCAAAAACAAAGACAAGGATATAAATCAGGAAGCTAAGGATATATGCAAGTGCCATGGCTATGCCTGTACTTGTTTCCTTCACCTTGCCTGTATCATCAATTCTTATAGTCTGTACCGAAACCCTGGTTCTTACGCTTTTCATTATTTCATCAAGGTTCTCAATCTTGTATGTCAGGAGTTTCTGCCGTTCAATCTCCTTCTCAAGGGAATTTTTTATATGTTCAATCAAAAGTATTGGCGGCTGTTTTCTGGAGATCAGCTGAACAGCATCAGGAACATGGATTACTTCGGATGAAATAAACAGCACGCCGTAATAACCTGCCTGTTCGAAATTATTTTTAATATCCTCAAGTTTTACATTTTCGAGGTAAACGAACTCGGTATTTTTTATGTTGGGTATGGCATTTCTGAAGAGGTCGCTTTTATCTTCTATTACTGCTATTTTCTTCAGCTCAGTGTCCTGATTGAGCATAAGCAGGGATGGGACAATTATCAGGGCGGCCATTAGGACAGGTCCGAGGATTGTCATTATAATGAATGATTTTTTCCTCACTCTGGTTATATATTCACGTTCGATAATGACTGATATCTTGCTCATGGTAAAATTTATTTTACTGGTTGGACGGACTGGAGTTTTTTGATTCAACCACTCTGATGAATATTTCGTTCATTGAGGGCAGGGCAGGGTTGAAGGAAATGATGTTTCCGGCTTTTATGAGATCCTGCAGAATTTCATTTGTCGTTGCATTTTTCAGGCATTTCAGTTTAATGACGGTATTATGGTTTTCTGCCTGAGAATTCATAATTTTGAAGTTGCCGTTTTCCGGAAGCTGGACATTTCCCGCAAAGGTTACTGAGTATTCATTTCCCGCCCATGCCTTGCGGATTTCGTCAACTCTTCCATCAAGCATTGATTTACCGTGGTCGATGAGTGTTATATTGTCACACAATTCTTCAACCGACGACATGTTATGTGTTGAGAATAGTATGGTTGCGCCTCTTTCGCGGAGGAACAGTATCTCATTTTTTATGATATTGACGTTAAGCGGGTCGAAGCCTGTGAATGGTTCGTCAAAGATTATGAGTTTTGGTTCGTGCAGTATGGTTGTCACAAACTGAACTTTCTGTGCCATGCCTTTCGATAGTTCTTCAACTTTTTTATTCCACCAGTCAACCATTTCAAGTTTTTTGAACCAGTATTTCAGTCTTCTCATTGCTTCTGACTTTGGAAGGCCTTTCAGCCGGGCAAAATATAGAGCCTGTTCTCCAACTTTCATTTTTTTGTACAGTCCTCTCTCTTCAGGCAGATATCCTATTTCATATACATCGGAAGGCTGGAGTTTTCTGCCTTCAAGGAATAGTTCTCCGGAATCCGGGCCGGTAATCTGATTAATAATTCTGATGAGTGTTGTTTTTCCTGCTCCGTTTGGACCCAGAAGTCCGTAAATGGATTGCCGGGGTACAGAAATACTAAGTTGATTGAGCGCAACCGTACTGCCGAATTGTTTGGTTACATTTTTTGCTTCAAAAAGTGTCATAGAAAAAACGGATTTTTAAAGGAAGGTTAAATATAATCAAATCCGGAAAACAGAATAATGTTTTTACAAAAAAAGAACGGGGTTAATATCAGAATGCTTGTAAAATTATATCAACGGGAGATTCCGATTCAGTAAGCAAGAAATGTGATCAGGAAGAATGATGAAGGGGTGGGGAGGTAAAAGTTATTCAGGTTTTACTGAAAGTAGTTTCTCATTCTTTCGAAGAAGCCTTTATCATCTTTATCGGGTCGGGGTGTAAAGGCTCCGGATTCTTTAAGTTTTTCAATTATTCTCATATCTTCCCTGCTGAGGTTTTTGGGGATCCAGACATTCACGTTCACCAGCAGATCGCCGCGGCCGTAACCGTTCACTTCCGGCAGTCCCTTGCCACGCAGACGGAGTATTTTCCCGGGCTGGGTACCCGGTTCAATTTTGATTTTCACAGTACCGTCAATGGTAGGTATTTCGGCATATCCTCCGGTAATTGCATCGGGGATGCTTATAAAGAGATTGTAAATAAGGTCATTACCTTCGCGGATAAGTTCGGAGTGTGGTTCCTCATCAATAACCACTATCAGGTCTCCGGGTATTCCTCCCCGGCGGGCAGCATTACCCTTGCCGCTGATGGTCATCTGCATGCCTTTTGACACACCTGCCGGGATATTTATGCTTATTATTTCTTCCTTTTCAACTATACCTTCACCGTAACAGGCAGTACATTTCCTTGATATTGTTTTTCCTTCACCCCCGCAGGTCGGACACACGGTGGTTGACTGCATCTGCCCGAGGAAAGTATTTGTGATGCGTGTTACATATCCGGTTCCTCTGCAGGTATGGCACTCGGAGTAACTTCCTGAATCTGCTGCACCGGTTCCTCCGCATGCAGAACATGCCACATATTTCTTGACCTTTATTTTTTTCTCTGCACCAGTGGCTATCTCATTGAGGCTAAGTTTAACCTTTACCCTGAGATTAGTTCCTTTGTTTACCTTCCGGGAAGTTCTCCTGCTGCCGCCAAAACCGCTGAATCCGAAGGCATCTTCAAAAATATCACCAAAGGATGCAAAAATATCTTCCATGGTCATGCCTCCGCTGAAACCATTTCCTGCACCTCCCAGCCCGGCATGACCAAACTGGTCGTAACGTGCCCGCTTCTCATCGTCCGACAAAACCTCGTATGCCTCGGCTGCCTCCTTGAACTTCTCCTCGGCATTTTTATTACCAGGGTTTTTATCGGGATGATACTTCAAAGCCTGCTTCCTGTAAGCCTTTTTTATTTCTTCCTTGGAAGCATTCCTCGGAACACCTAATATTTCATAGTAATCTCTTTTTGTCATCCTCTGAAAAAACTATTCTCCTACAACAACCTTTGAAAACCTTAAGACTTTATCGTTCAGATAATAACCTTTTTGCAGTACTTCAATCACCTTTCCTTTCATTGCCTCATCTTCAACTGCAACCTTGTTTACAGCTTCATGAAGCTCAACATTGAAGTCGCAGTTTAAGGATTCTATTTCCCTCACACCCTGCTGCTTCAGAAAATCACTGAACTTATTGTATATAAGCTCAATGCCTTCTTTCATTGCCCTGTTATCTGATGAATCGTTCATGTGTGCGAGTGCTCTTTCAAAATCATCCATTACGGAAATAATACCAGCAATAATTTTTTCACCGGCATTTTTTGTGAGTTCAATTTTCTCTCTCAGGGTCCTTTTACGGTAATTGTCAAATTCAGCCATTAACCTGAGATATTTATCCTGCAGTTCTGCCAGTTTTTCCTGAAGCTCTTCCTCTTTTGTCTTTACTTCTGCTTCAGGTTTTGATGTTTCTGTAGAAGAGTCTGCAGCCGGCTGCTCAACAACCGTTTCTGGTGCCGGTTCTGTTTTTTCATTAACAATATTTTCCTGCTGACTGATAATTTTGTCTTCCTGTTTTTTGTTTTTTAATTCTTCACTTTTGTCCTTCTCTTCAGAATGTTTTTTCCTTGTCATTTTCCAGATATTTGTATTATGGCATTTAATAATACTTCATTTACAAATAACCTGCCAACTTGAGAATATTGACAATTTGACAGGGAAAGAGTTGTGTAATGTTTCTTCAGTTTTTCTGTGACAGAGATGATTGGTTCAGACTCTTTTTATATCAGCTCCGAGGGCATTAAGCCTGGTATCAATGTTTTCATAACCTCTGTCAATCTGTTCGATATTATGAATCACACTAACGCCTTCTGCCGACATTGCGGCAATAAGCAGGGCCACACCTGCCCTTATGTCGGGAGATGACATGACAGTTCCTCTGAGCTTTACTTTTTTGTTAAGCCCGATAACAGTTGCCCTGTGAGGGTCACAGAGAATGATCTGTGCTCCCATGTCAATAAGTTTATCTACGAAAAAGAGGCGGCTCTCAAACATCTTCTGATGAATCAGGACAGCTCCGTTTGCCTGAGTTGCAGTTACAAGGAAAACACTCAGCAGGTCGGGTGTCAGCCCCGGCCAGATAGCATCCGATATAGTCATAATTGAGCCATCCATAAATGTTTCAATCTCGTAATGTTCCTGCCGTGGTATATATATATCATCATTATATCTCTCAACTCTTATTCCGAGTTTTCTGAATGAATCGGGAATGATGCCAAGGTTCTGGTATGAGACATTTTTGATTGTCAGTTCCGATTCTGTCATGGCCGCCATTCCTATAAATGAGCCCACCTCGATCATATCGGGCAGAATGGTATGAGTACACCCTTTAAGTTCTTTTACACCTTCTATATATAGCAGGTTTGAGCCGATGCCTTCAATCTTTGCCCCCATTTTTACAAGCATTCTGCATAACTGCTGTACGTAAGGTTCACAGGCTGCATTGTAGATAGTGGTTTTCCCTTCAGCAAGGACTGAGGCCATTAGTACATTGGCAGTCCCTGTTACCGATGCTTCTTCGAGGTGGATGTAGGCTCCCTGCAGTTTACGGGCTTCAATAAAATAATATGGATTGTTGTTAGAAAATTCAATTGTTGCCCCGAGTTTGCTGAAGCCTGCGAAATGTGTATCGAGTCTGCGGCGGCCTATCTTGTCTCCTCCCGGCCTGGGAACATATACTTTACCGAACCTGGCAAGAAGAGGACCGGCAATCATTATAGAACCCCTTATCTTCTGGCTCTTCTCTATGAAATCCTTCGTTTTAAGAAAATCAGTGTAAATATCAGATGCCTCAAATGTTACAGTGGTGCCGGTTAAGTCCTTTATCACCTTTACCCCGAGAGAACTGACAAGCTCAATCAGGTTCTGAACATCAAGTATCCGTGGAATATTGCTGATAGTTACTTTATCCCTGGTAAGCAGTGAAGCACATATCACCTGCAGGGCCTCATTCTTTGCTCCCTGAGGTGTTATTTCACCTTTAAGAGACCTGCTTCCGTTAACAATAAAAGAACCCATCATCAATGACGGTTAAATCCTTTTTTCTTCAGGGAATGTTTATTTTGTTGCTTATTATGCTGTTTTCCTGACTGCTTTTTCTTGTTCTGAGGTATAAGTTCCTTTATCTCTGGGATTTTCATACCCTCTGGCAGTTTAAGTTTTCCGCCTGAAAGATAACTGAGGTCACTGAGAATAATATCATCCGAAACCTGGGGACGGTTCCATGTTACGTACAATTTCTTCATCTGATTGACAATGAGCGCTGTCAGATAATCCTTCTCCTCTCCATCTTCCATCTTTGACACGGTATCAATCAGCGATTCAATAATTTTTCCGTAATGCAGGAACCTGATGTTGCCCTGAGGATATGGTACTCTGTTAGGTTTCTCAGAAAATTTTGACTTCTCAGGTGGTGGAAACGGAGAATCAATATCAAGATCAAAATCAGCTATCAACGCAAGATGATCCCATAATTTGTGCTTGAAATCCTCCACATCACGCAGCTGAGGATTAAGATTACCCATTATATGGATGATTGTTGCAGCAGCCCTGTTCCTTTCTTCCCTGTCCTTTATGGTTTTTATGTAATCAACCATCTTCTGGATATTCCTCCCGTATTCAGGCAATGCCATTCTTTTACGCTGGGTATTGTAATCGAAACTCATCAGATAATTTTTATATGCAACAAAACTAATAATTAAATGTCAATAAATTAATATCATAAATCAGGAAAATCAAATAATCTGATTTTTATTAAATTTGACTTCAATTAAAAATTTAATTATTTACTGATGAAAATATCATGTTATTAAACATTTAGTGACAAAAATATGCCTGATTTTTCTTACTTTCTACCTGCACTCACCCCCTTTAATCACCTTCTCTACGGCGTAGAGAGGGGGAAACCGGAGCGAAGCGGAGGAGAGGGTGAGTACATGAATAATTAAAATATTTGCGGTATGAAAAAATTTTTATTGTTTATTTTCCTTTATGTACCGGTTCTGACGTTCATTGCATCATCTCAGGGAACTCGGGTTGATGTTCTGAAATATGAATTTCTGTTGAGATTAAACGATTCAACTGATGTTATTTACGGTGAAACCACTGCTGAAGTAAGGCTGACAGGAACCACTGACCATATAGAGTTTGATTTCAGAAATATGAACAGTGAAGGAAAGGGAATGAAGGTTTTAGCGGTGATGCTGGACGGTAATAATGTTAAATGGGATCATACCGGCAACCGACTCAGGATTTTCTCAGGTTCCGCCTTAGCGGCAAATTCCGTTTCCACAGTTAAAATTATTTATTCAGGTATTCCTGCTGACGGGCTTGGAATCTCCAACAACAAATATGGCAGCCGTATTTTCTTTTCAGACCACTGGCCCGACAGAGCCTCTTATTATCTGCCGGTGGTTGATCACCCTTCCGATAAAGCAAAAGTGGATTTCATAATAATTGCACCGGTTCATTACAAGGTTGTTGCAAACGGTTACCTTATTGAGGAGAGCAACCTCTCAGGCAATCTGAGATTGACACACTGGCACGAGGAGGTACCATTGCCGGTGAAGGTTATGGGTTTCGGTGCTGCCTGTTTTGCAACCCAGCTGGCCGGTTTTGCTGAAAATGTACCGGTATGGTCGTGGGTCTATTGTGAAAACAGAGAAGAAGGATTCAGCGATTATTCGGTAGCTGTGAAAATCCTTTCGTTTTATAACCGGCTTATCGGACCCTATCCGTTTGAAAAACTTGCTAATGTTCAGTCGAAAACGATTTACGGCGGACTTGAAAATGCTTCATGCATTTTTTACAACGAGAATTCGGTTACCGGGAAGGGGAGGGCAGAGAGTCTGATAGCCCATGAGGAGGCCCACCAGTGGTTCGGTAATTCAGTCACAGAAAAGGAATGGTGCCATATATGGCTGAGCGAAGGATTTGCAACTTATCTTACAGCAGTATATATTGAAATGAACTATGGCAGGGAAAGATTTGAGGCTGAAATGAAACAGGCAAGGGAGCGTGTGCTGAGCTATTACGACAAAAATCCTTCCCCCGTAATTGATACGGTTACAAAAAATCCTATGGGACTTCTGAATGCTAATTCGTACCAGAAAGGTTCATGGGTTCTCCATATGCTCCGCCAGGAGACAGGGGAAGATAATTTCTGGAAAGGACTCAGCCTCTTTTATCAAAAATACAGAAACAGTAATGCCGAAACATCTGATTTCAGAAAAATTATGGAAGAAGTTTCGGGAAAGGAACTCAGGCAATTTTTCCATCAATGGCTTGAAGTCCCCGGACAACCGGAAATTACCATTTCATGGAATAATAAAAAAGGTTATGCCGAAGCAGTGATAGAACAGAAGCAGGATTATCTGTTTATATTTCCCCTCGATTTGCTTATCAGGGACAGCAAAGGTGAGAGGACAGAAACAGTAAGGATTTCAGAAAGAAGAACAGTTGTCAATATTAAGGGTGATAACATAAAGCAGATATTACCCGATCCGCATACACGTCTACTTTTCAGAGTTGCCGGGAAGTGAGACTCGTATTTTAAAGTGTATTTTAAAGTCCAAGGAACTGGATTGCAACTCCTGAAAAGAAAATAAGTGAACCTGCGATAAGATGATTATATTTCTCTACGGGTTTGAGGTTAATACGTGTAAGTCCTAACCTGAAAACAAGAACTATTGATATCATCGTTGCAATGGTTACAACCGAGAACAATATTGCGACAAATATTACTCCGGAGATATTATTTTTTGCTGCAGGGTACATGACAAGGGGAATAAGTGGTTCACAGGGGCCGAACACAAAAATCAGAAAAAGTATCCATGGGGTGGCAGACACAATTTCATCATCATGTATATGAACATGATCATGCAGGTGATTATGTTCGTGTTCGTGCTGCTGGCCTCCCGGATGAAAATGAGTGTGGGAATGGGTTTTCCCCCTTATCAGGTTCCTGATACTAATTACCATATAAACAAGGCCGAAAGCAATAAAAAGCCACCCGGCAATATTACCCCTGAACGACTCGACCGAAACAAGTTTATTAACAGAAATACCTACTGCAATGCCGATGATACCCAGGATGACAGAACTCCCCACATGTCCCACTCCGCACAGAAATGTTATTAACATTGTCTTTCTGGTGCTCCATTTCTTTGCCTCGCTCAGAACAATGAAAGGCAGGTAATGGTCGGGTCCGAAAATTGTGTGCAGAAAACCCAACGATACCGCAGTCACTGCCAGAATTGTTATTGAACTATCCATTTGACCTGTAAAATTTCCGCAATATATAACAAATATTGTCTAATCAGGTTTAATCACACGAAAAACCTTTGCAGATAATCAGGAGGATTGAGCATTGCAAGTGTATTAGCTCCGTAATCCTTTGTTAAATAACTATGGCTTTCAAGAAATTTCCTGCATTCTTTTTTCTGCTCATCTGAGAGATGCAGATTTTCATAAATAATTACCTCAGGGCGGTACCTGTCAATCCGAAACATCTTGATTATTTCGAAATCATATCCTTCAGTATCTATCTGAAGCCAGTCAATTTTGTGAATGCCGTACTTTATTATCAGCGATTCTGACGATATACATTCAACTTTTTCTTCAGCAATACAATCTTTGGGATTTTCAGGCATTTTACATCCATCTTTCATAGCCTGTCTGGCAACATATCCCGATTTAACTGCCCTTTCAACCACTTCCCTGTTGAAACTTGTCAGGCCGGTAGCCCATCTTGAATTGCTGAGAGATATTTTGTAAACAGGTTTAAAACCGTCGGCCCGGTCGAGAGCTGCGTTAAGAGTGATAATGCCCTTGGTTTTCCGGTAGAGAGGCTGAAGAAATTTTTCAAAAACATATTTCTGTGGCTCAAGCAGTACCCCGCTCCAGTGATCTCTTTTAATGAATTTGTGTATAGGGTCGTTGTTTATTCCGTCATTTGCACCTATCTGAACAACAAACACATTCTTACGGTTTCGTGAGAATATATCCGTAAACTCTTCAATAGTCCCTGCCGGAGGCCTGTAAAGATATCTGTAATAACAGATAAACAGAGGATTGTTTCCGGCACTCAACCTGAAGATTAATCTTTTATAGAGCGATTTTATCCTTGATCTGAGATTCACACTTTTGCTTTTTGATTACGGTTGTAAAGATATACTTATTGTTTTTTAATTATTAAATTTGCAAGCTTTGTAAAATAATTATCCGGCTGTGCCGGGAAACATATGAAAGATTCGGAACAGGAACAGAGGATAAAGAAGCTTACTTTTGCCGGTCTGATTGTTACCCTTGGCATTGTTTACGGAGATATAGGGACAAGTCCGCTCTATACCCTGAAAGCAATAGTGCTCGGAGGATATGAAAATTTCAACGAACTTCTGATTTATGGTGGATTGTCAGCAATTTTCTGGACTCTTACCCTTCAGACGACAATAAAATACATAATAATAACATTAAGGGCCGACAACAATGGAGAGGGTGGCATTTTCGCCCTTTATGCCCTTATCCGTAAAAGGTCGTTGATAGCAGCAATACTGACAATGATTGGTGGTTCTGCCCTGATTGCCGACGGAGTATTAACACCTTCAATTACAGTAACAGCCTCGGTAGAGGGTATGCAGCTGTTGAAACCGGGGTTCCCGGTTATACCCGTAGTGCTTATAATTTTCGCCTTGCTGTTTTTTATTCAGCAATTCGGGACAAGTTATATAGGCAGGTGGTTTGGCCCGGTAATGGTGGTATGGTTTTCATTGCTCGGTATATTGGGCTTGTCACAACTGATTCATCATCCTGAAATACTGAAAGCTGTCAATCCTGAATATGCCTACAAATTTATTACGGAATATCCGGGTGGTTTTGTACTGCTTGGCGCCGTTTTCCTGTGTACCACAGGTGCAGAGGCATTATATTCTGACCTCGGGCATTGCGGCCGGAAAAATATTCAGATATCATGGATATTCGTAAAAACAGCACTTCTGCTTAATTATTTCGGGCAGGGAGCATGGCTTATGACAAATTATCAGGCAGGTGGTGAAGTCAATCCTTTTTATTCCATAATGCCGCGATGGTTCCTGTTTCCGGGTATAATTATCTCCACCGGTGCCGCCATTGTAGCCAGCCAGGCAATAATAAGCGGTTCGGGTACTCTCATCGGCGAAGCAGTCCGTCTTAACTTCTGGCCAAAAATCAGAGTACTCCACCCTACAATGATACGCCATCAGGTATACCTGCCATTTGTTAACTGGTTCCTGTGTATCGCCTGCAGTTTCGTGGTAATCTTCTTCGGCAACTCCTCAAACATGGAAGCAGCATACGGCCTCTCCATCACAATTACCATGATCATTACCACTTTCCTTCTTGCATTCTACCTCTACGAGAAAGGAACAGACCACAGACTGATTTACCTTTTTATTGCAGTGTACCTCACTATCGAATTAAGCTTCCTTGTGGCAAACCTCAATAAATTCTCAAACGGAGGATGGTTCACAATGCTTCTTGCAACTTCATTCTTTATTATTATGTATGGCTGGTACTTCGGACGAAAAATAAAAAACAGATATATCACATTCGCCAATCTCGATGATTATATCGAATTGTTTAAAGACCTCAGCAAGGATGAATCAGTACCAAAAATAGCAACCAACCTTGTTTATATAATAAGGGCAAACAGACCCGACCAGGTGGAATCAAAAGTCATATATTCAATTTTCAGAAAACAACCCAAAAGAGCAAATACCTACTGGCTGCTCCACGTGAATACAGTGAATGACCCAAAGGTTTTTGAATATAAGGTTACACACATTATTCCCGGAATACTTATCAGAGTTGACTTCAATATCGGCTTTAAAGTTGAACCCAGAATTGACCTTTACTTCCGGGAAGTCCTTGAAGACCTGGTCAAATCAGGCGAAATAACTCTTGAAAGCAGTTATGATTCGCTTAAAAAACATGATTTAAAGGGCGATTTTAAGTTTGTTCTTATTGACAGGGTTATGCCAATAGACAACCCGCTCTCTTCCCTTGAAAATATAACACTTACAATACACAACCTTGTAAGAAGGCTCAGCCTCTCAGATGTGAGAGCACTCCAGCTCGATTCCACAAACACAATCGAGGAACAGGTGCCTATCATTATTGACCAGCCGGTTGACTCCCGCATTTCACGGGTGAAGTAAAATTATCTGCATTCATTTCTGAACTGTTGCCTTATTCAGGCAAAAAATTTATCTTTCAGAACTTTTTAAATCGGATACCCCAAAACCGGCGTTATCTGAAACGATGGTTTTTAATTAATGAAATAAAGGTTTTAATGGAATACATTATTAAATTGTTTTAAAATGAAAAGAAACTTTTTTGTTCTGGCAGTAATATCTTCCATATTATTTGCAGGTTGCAATAATAAGGAAAAACTTGAATGGAAAATTGCAGACAACCCTCTTCTGACAGAATGGGCACTGAAAGTTGACCCTCTCAAACCGTGGCCGGAGTATCCGAGGCCCGACATGATGAGAGAAAAGTGGCTGAACCTCAACGGACTCTGGGACTATGCCATAACCCCACGTGACGTCAGGCCTGAAAAATGGGAGGGCAAAATACTTGTGCCGTTCCCGGTCGAATCTGCCCTGTCGGGAGTAAAACGCAGAGTATCAGAAAATGAAAACCTCTGGTACCGGACAAAATTTAAAATCCCCGGGAGCTGGAAAAATGGGAATATACTTCTGAACTTCGAAGCTTCTGACTGGGAAACAAAGGTGTGGGTTGACGGTAAAGAAGCAGGTTCACACAGGGGAGGATATGATCCTTTCTCTTTTGAGATTTCACAGCTTTTATCAGATAACAAAGAACATGAACTGCTGGTTTGTGTGTGGGATCCCACCGACAAAGGCCCTCAACCGCACGGTAAACAAGTCTCAAACCCCGGCGGTATATGGTACACCCCCACAACAGGCCTATGGCAGACTGTATGGCTCGAACCGGTCAGCAAATCGTACATTACTTCATTCCGTGCAATGCCCGATATTGATGCCGGAACATTGACATTCAATGTTATTGCTTCTGATAACAAGGGAACTGTCACAGTGAAGGTTGCAGAAAAAAGCAAAGAAATTGCAACGGCAAGCGGCACTCCCGGTACAGATATCAGGTTGGAAATAAAAAATCCGGTGTTATGGGAGCCTGATAACCCCTTCCTTTATGATGTAACAATTGAACTGAATTCGGAAAGCGGTAAAGATAAAGTGACTTCTGTCTCAGGCATGAGAAAGATTTCGCTCGGTAAAACCGGTGACGGCTTCACCAGAATGCTTCTGAACAACAGATTTCTGTTCCAGCGCGGCCCGCTCGACCAGGGATTCTGGCCCGACGGCATATATACCCCGCCCACCGATGAAGCAATGGTATTTGACCTCCGGATGACAAAAAAGATGGGCTACAACATGCTCAGGAAACATGTTAAGGTTGAAAACAGGCGCTTCTACAACTGGTGCGACAGGCTTGGTATTCTTGTCTGGCAGGATATGCCGGGCGGCGACAAGCATATAAGCGGAACAGCGCCCGATATTACTAAAACCGAAGAAGCCGGAAAACAGTTTGAGTATGAACTGAAAAGGATGATAGAGACAAAATATAACCATCCCTCAATAATAATGTGGGTTCCGTACAACGAAGGTTGGGGACAGTGGGACACCGAAAGAATAACAGAACTTATCAGGCAGTATGATCGCACAAGACTTGTCAACAGTGCTTCGGGATGGACCGACAGGGGCTGCGGCGATGTTAAGGATATACATAATTATCCGGTTCCCAGATGCCCTGAGCCTGAAGAAAACAGGGCAATCGTCCTTGGTGAGTACGGAGGACTGGGATATCCGGTAAAAGGACATACATGGGAAACTGCATTCTGGGGGTACAGGACGTTTGAAGACACCCTGCAACTTCTGACCACATTCGAATCATATCTCGACCAGATATACAGATTCGTGAAGGAAAAAGGACTCAGCGCAATCATTTACACCCAGACCACCGATGTTGAAACCGAAACCAACGGATTGATGACCTACGACAGGAAAGTCAACAAGAAGGGAGCAGAGAATGTGGCAAAGGCAAATTTTGGAATAACACCCCCTGTTCTGGAACAGACAATACCTGTGTTCTATAATGAGTTTACGGTTACATTACTGAGTCATAATCCTGAAGCAAAATTCTTTTATACAACCGATGGAACTGAACCCGGCAAAAATGCAGTGCAATATACAGCACCATTTACCGTGAAGGAATCATGCACCCTTAAGACATTTGCCGTCCATGGCAGTGATACAAGCCGGAGTGTTGCATACAATCTTGTCAAAAAAAATATCATTCCGGGTATTAAGGGAGGAAGGTATGGCAAAGGTCTCGCTGTGAATATTTATAATGGTGTTTTTAATTCCCTGCCTGATTTCAATACCCTGAAGCCTGTAAAAACCACAGTATCACAGGTGATTAATGTAAGGCTTGCCGACACTACGCAAAACTTTGCACTTTTATTTACGGGTTTTCTCCGTTTTCCTGAAGATGGTATATATGGATTTTTCCTCAATTCTGACGACGGAAGCAGGCTTCTGATTGATGGTGAAATCGTTGTGCTGAATGACGGCGTCCATCCGAGACCGGTTGAAAAATTTGATTATGTGGCACTCGGGAAGGGATACCATAAAATTGAAATCGGTTATTTTCAGTCAACCGGTCGCCGGCCGGTGCTGAGGCTGATGGTCGAAACACCGGGAAAACCCAGAACAGAAATACCGGCAGAGTGGATGTTCCACTGATTTTACTGAATGTTTAAGAATGGTAAATGTTTTTCAGGCCCTTTTCCTTCCCGAAAGCCTGAAAATGCTTTTCACTTCTGCATATCATGTTTTCGATATTTACAAGGAGCAATACGATGCAAAAATTTTATTATTTTAGCCCGATGCTTTTAAGGTTTACAGGTGTAACATAAACTAATTATTTAGTTAATCATGGAAAAACAACGTTTTATTCCCAAAGGCATTCTTTTGCCTTTCGTACTTCTTTGTTCGCTTTTCTTTGCATGGGGTGTTCCCAACAACCTCACCGATACAATGCTTGCGGCATTCAAACGGATAATGAGCCTGAGTGATACAAAAACAGCATGGATTCAGGTGACATGCTATCTCTTCGGATATGGCTGTTTTGCTATTCCGGGCGCATTGTTTATTAAAAAATATACATATAAATCCGGGGTGCTTCTCGGGCTCGGAATGTATGCCACCGGAACATTTCTGTTTTATCCTGCAATGCTTGTATCGGGATATAGTAATGCAATCGGGTTTATGACCTACCTTTTTGCTATTTTTATACTTTTTGCCGGACTGTCAATTCTTGAAACATCAACCAATTCATATGTATGTGCCATAGGTCCTGAGCAAACCGCAACGCGGCGCTTAAACTTTGCCCAGTCGTTCAACCCTTTCGGTTCTATTACCGGAGTTGTTATCAGTCAGATATTTATCCTGTCAAACCTCAACAGGATGTCGGCTGCCGAAAGAGCAGCCCTGCCTCCTGAAGAACTCACTAAAATTCAGGGACAGGAATTACATTCTCTTACCTTTACTTATATGATAATAGGAATGGTAATGGTCGGCCTTCTGCTTGCAATATATTTCACCAGAATGCCTGCACTTAAAGAGGAAGACAAGCAGCTGGATCTTGCCGGAACTTTCCGCCGCCTGAAAAAAAATCCCAACTATGTGTGGGGAGTGATTGCCCAGTTCTTCTACGTGGGAGCCCAGATTGCCGTGTGGTCTTTTATTATAAGGTATGTGATGCAACGATTGAAGTTTGATGATATTATTGCAGGACTTGGTCCCAATGCCTCAGCAGCGGATATTATTGCAAAACTCCGTAATGTTGAACCTGTGGCTGCCTGGTTTTACAAATTCATTGAATGGACAGGATTGACAGGTCTCCTTCCACGCACTGCTGAACAGGCCGGCGCTACATATTACATCATGTCGTTGTGCCTCTTTGTTATCGGAAGATTCTCCTGTACCGGACTAATGAAATTTATCAAACCAAGAAACCTGCTGGCAATATTTGCCGCAATAGCAATAATCTGCAGCCTGCTGACAGTTTACGGAAAAGGTTTTCTGGGTGTCTATGCCCTGATGCTAATTTCAGGATGCATGTCACTTATGTTCCCGACAATTTATAGTCTGGGAATTCAGGGACTGGGAGAAGATACAAAAATCGGTGGTTCGGGAATGATTATGGCAATAGCAGGTGCTGCATTCCTTACCCAGTTGCAGGGCATAGTGTCCGACCTGTCGGGCAGCATAATTAAAGCTTACTGGATACCCGCAATAGCATTTATGGTAATATTCTACTATGCAGCAGTGGTTGCCAGAAAACATGAAAAATTACTGGCCAGATAAAAAATACAGAGTAATTGTTTTTCATGTACTCACCCCCTTCCGTCCCCCTCTCTACGACGTAGAGAGGGGGAAACCGGAGCGAAGCGGAGGAGGGGGTGAGTTCAGGTAAAGAAAAGCAGACCAGTATATTTTTTGTCATATAAAGGATTAATAAAACATGATATTTTAATCTTACAAAATTAGTATGATACTTCTGTTTTAATTTATCGAAACTTATCGTACGATAGTGATTTTTAACTTATTTTTGTGAAGCATGTTTCAGATGTTTAAATAAAGAATCAAAATGATAAGAAAAGTTTTTATTCAGTTTGTTATGATTACTTTAATCTCCGGACTTTCTGGCTGTAAAAACAGCAATGACCCTGCATCGTGGAATGATAAAAAAATCAATGCTTGGTTCAGCAAAAGCGAGTGGCTGAACGGGTGGAATGTTAAGCCCGATAGTTCCATTGATAAAAAAACCATGGCTATTCAGTATTTCAAAAACAGGGAACGGTGGGACAAGGCTTTCAGCTTCCTTAAAAACAGCAATCTTTCAGAGCTGGCAACCGGAAAACATAATATTGACGGCGATAATCTTTATGCATCAGTAAGTGGGTATCTTACGAAAGATGAGAATGCAGCCAGATTTGAGGCACATCGCAAATATGTTGATATACAATATGTAATTAAAGGAAAGGAAACTATTCAGATTGCCCCGCTTGCAATTCGCGATTCAGTTTATCAGGAATATGACGAAACAAGGGATATTGAATTTTTCACCGTAAAGGAACATAAATCGCTTCAGGCCACACCCGACAGGTTTTTCATCTTCTTTCCTTCCGATGCCCATAAGCCGGGACTTAATGCAGAAACAGCCGACTCGGTAAAAAAGATAGTCATTAAACTAAGGATTGACTGAGGATGGAGCTCATTCAATCCCTGCTTGAATGGTACATGAACCACCTGAATTATTTCACGGTGGCTCTGCTTATGACTATTGAAAGTTCATTCATACCATTTCCTTCGGAAGCGGTAATTCCTTTTGCAGCATGGAAGGCCGCACAGGGTGAACTGAATGTATATCTGGTAGTTCTTTCAGGCACTGCCGGCGCGCTTGCGGGAGCTTTTGTCAATTACTATCTGGCTTTATGGCTGGGACGTCCTCTCGTATACCGCTTTGCACGTTCCACAATAGGTAAAATGTTACTGTTATCGGAAGATAAGGTTCATAAAGCCGAAAATTTTTTCCTGCAAAACGGTAAATCATCAACTTTTATAGGCAGACTTGTTCCTGCAGTCCGCCAGCTGATTTCCATCCCGGCCGGTCTTGCTGAAATGGACCTCAGGTATTTTACTTTATATACAGCTCTCGGGGCCGGTATATGGAATATCATCCTTGCAATAGTAGGGTATTTTCTCTATGATGTAAGAGAGCAGATATTCCCTTATATCGGCCACATTCTGATAGCCCTTGGAGTTGTATTTCTGATTTTCCTTATTATCAGGTCGGTAAGAAGGAAAAGAAACATCTGATTACGGTTCTTTCGGTTTCTACCATTACTGAAAGATTATTTAACCTTATAATAGGGAAGATTTATTCTATGATTTTCTTCAGCCATTTTTCAGCGAGTAGTGGCCATGTTTCGGCGGCCTCTTTGCCGGGGCGGAGTCCGTATCCGTGTCCGCCTGAAGGAAGTATGTGAAGTTCAACGGGGATTTTTGCCCTGCGGAGTGCGCCGGCCATTACAATGGCGCTGTTCCCGTAGGTGTCGTCGGCGGTCTGAAAGATGAACATGGGAGGGGTTTCAGGGGTAAGAGTGAGTTCCGGTGTAAGTGTATTATCCTGACCCTGGTCGAGGTAGGCCGGATAGATAAGCATTACAAAGGCGGGACGGCATGAGAGTGAGTCGGTTTTGTCAACCGGCTGGTAGGTTTTAATATTGAAGCGGGTGGCACTTCTTGCGCTGAGGCTGCCGCCGGCCGAAAAACCCATTATCCCGATTTTGTCAGGACTGATATTCCATTTTCCGGCGTTGGCTTTCACAATGCGCAATGCCCGCTGGGCATCCTGCAGGGCTCCATCCCTTTTGTCGGGCACTCTGTACTGGAGAACAAAAGCGGTATATCCTAAGCTGTTAAGCCATTCAGCTATCTCGGTACCTTCTTTATTATAGGCCAGGATGCGGTAACCTCCGCCCGGACATACCACAACTCCGGCACCTTTGTTATTGGATGCTTCAGGAGTGTAAACTTCAATAAGCGGATTGGTAACTTCATCGTACCTTATAACATTATCGCTGCCGGCAGGTGTGATTACCGGAGCCGATTTCTCCTTTGTCTCGCCGGGCACCCTGCCGGGCCAGAGACAGATAATTTCCTGTTTTTGGGTGAATGCATTCAGTTCAGGGAAAAACATAATAAAGATTAATGCAATAATTTTCATTTCTGTTTTTTTAATTAACTGCTCAAAGTTGCATATCTTTTATGGTTTGGCTGATATTTCTGAATAATTTTTTTCAACCGTGGCTTTTTTTATAGAAACAATGTTACATAATCCCTGTCAGTTTTTTATCTTCTTGTTTGACAGGTATAGATGTTTTGTTGATGGGAACTACTTTTTATGATTTAAATTTTTTCTTCTGAAAAATCTGTTTTTTGAATAAAGAAATTCGTTTTGCCTGAACGCCGCATTTATGGGTTAATCTTTTGCTCATTGACCCCACAGCAATCCGGTTGTTATGCTATATAATAAAAGGTATAGACCATAATTTCAAAGGGGATGGTATAAAGAAGTGTAAACTTAAGGGGCACATGCTTTCGCAATGTGCCCCTTCCCGCCTCGCATTATTAGTTGAGCATTATTAACTTATCTCTTACTTTTTAATTGGTGCTTTTGTGGCAGCTTCTTTCTTCGGAGGTTCTTTCTTGGCGGGTACACCAGCCTGAGCAGCCTGCTGCTTCAGGAACTTACCATCTTTGTCAAATACAAGAGTGTGCTTCATGGTGCCTTTTTCAACCACCACTTCGTAAGTTACTACTGCATTGGTTTCAACCTTGCTGGCTTCTTTAATGGTGAAACCTGCATAATTTTGGGTAACATACTGCTTAATAGGAGCAAGAAGATCATCAGTTTTTACCACAGTTTTTGTCTGGGCATTCACAATGACACCTGAAATAATCAGTGCCATAATAAAAATCACTTTTTTCATAGCTTATATATTTTAAAATTTTATAATCCAAATTTCTGATCTGAAACTGAAGAAATTCTGAAGTTATAAGAACTTTAACACTTTTTTAACTATAAAAAGAGAATTCAAAATAATTATGAAACCCACATGTTTTTTCAAACGCAAACAAATATGAAAATAATTTTAAAAACATACCTCCAGCCAGCCCCCTTGCAGGGGGCTTAATCTGTATTCCGCCAAGTCCCCTGCCAGGGGATTTAGGGGTAAATCCACCCCCAACCCCCTTGCAGGGGGCTTAGTATCAATTTCGCAAAGTCCCCTCTCAGGGGATTTAGGGGTAAATATAAAAAAGAAGGCCTTTATGACAGTTCCACAAGCTTGTGATCATTAAAAATTAAAATATTTACGGATACATCCGGTATTTCTATGCAGATGAAGGTGAAAAATTCACAACAATGCGATGATGTCCATCGGAACAGGTATAGCGTATGCTGAACCGGTAAAAATCCACAATTTTTCTGACTATAGAAAGTCCCAGACCAAGCGATTCATTATGAACACTCTCCTTTCTGAATTTTTCAAACATCTTCTCAGGCGGAGCAGAAAGAGAGATGCCGGTATTAACGATTTCCATGTAAGTTTGTGAGAGGGTAATATTGATAGTCCCGTTATCAATATTATGTTTGATTGCATTACTCAGCAAATTAATTACCAACATTTCGGCCAGAGCCGGATGCATTTGAACGACAGGTTCTCCTGAATATTTCCTTGTAATTGAAATACTTTTCCCTTCCAGTATATCTTCGATTCTTTCAATATATTCGTCTATTATTTTGCTGAAAGAAATTTCTCTTTTTTCCGAATATTCATAATTGTCAATTTTTGAAATGATTAACAGTCCCTGATTGATTCTGGAAAGTCGTGATGCGGATTCCTGAATCTGAATCAGCATTTTCATCTGATTCTCTGTCAGGTTTCTTGCCTGCATCAAAATTTCGATCTTTGAATTTATTATTGCAAGGGGGGTACGGATTTCATGGGAAGCATAATTGATAAAATCCTTTACGTTATTATAATCCAGGATCATTTTATCCAGCATTTCATCCAATGTTTGATTAAGTTGCCTGAACTCAGTTATACTGTTTATTTCAAGCAATGGCTTTTGAGTACTGGTCAGGTCGAATTCCCTTAAGGTTTTAAGAGTCCTGTAGAAGGGAGACCAGAGCTTCCTTGAAATGAAATAGTTCAGCAGAATGACAAAAATCAGAAGCGTAATAATCAGGAAGGAAATATAAAGGGTAACTGCCTGCAAAAAGTCTTTTTGCTCTTCCAGACTGTGTAAAATACCGATAAAATATCCGGTTCTGTTTGGTCTGTTGCCGTATAATTTAAGATACCGGTAGGCAACCTCCTCTCCTCCCGGGGTTTTAAGAATAGTATCACGAAATACTTGTTCAGGCCGGACAGGTGCTTCGAGAAGAGCGACATGAATTATGCCCTGTGATTTACCGGCCAGATCAGGTAAAGTGTCGGTGCGAATAATTTCATCCCTTACCAGCTGCATTTCGACCAGCATATCATTGTCAATCTGCCGGTAAATATAGGTTCTGAAAATATAATAGAATATCACACCTCCCGTAATGAAAAGAAGAATGTTGAAAAAAATAATATAAAGATTTGTTTTGGTAAGTAACTTCATTTCAGAATTCTTAATTACATGACTGATAAATCAATTATTATGCCATCAACAAAGCCAAAACTGCCTTCCTGCAATATCTTTATCACTGTTCGGTAAACCGGTAACCAACTCCATAAACTGTTTTTATATAATCAGAGCCGCCCTTTTCCATGATTTTCTTACGCAAATTTTTTATGTGCGTATAGAGAAAGTCAAAAGTATCGGCCATTATCACCTCATCACCCCACAGGTGCTCTACTATAGATTCTCTTGTAAGCACCTTTTCTTTGTTGGAAAGAAAATAAACCAGTAAGTCATATTCCTTTTTGGTAAGAGTCAGAGGGTTCCCGTTCACATTTACAATTCGGTTCTGAACGAATACTTCTATTTCATTATGCCGGATTACCGTATTTCCGCCCAGGTTTCTTCGTCGGTAAATAGCTTTGATGCGAGCTGCAAGCTCCGAAAGATGAAAAGGTTTGGTAAGATAGTCATCTGCTCCCGATTCAAGGGAAGTAATTTTGTCAGAAAGAGCATCTCTTGCTGTAAGAATAAGAATGCCTGCATTACTATCAATTTCTTTTATCCGGGGAATCAAATCAAGACCATTTCCATCAGGCAGGCCAATATCTATAATAAAACAATCAAAAAGAACTTCGTCCATTTTTTCAGTTGCCTTTTTGAAATTTCCGGCAACCTCACACACCTGATCTTCTTTCTTTAAATACTCTGCTATACTAAGAGCCAGTTCCCTTTCATCTTCGATAACCAGAATCTTCATAAATCGCTCCCAATTTCATTAAGAATGAAGAAAAACAATCAGTGATATCCGACTAAAACAAAGTCATTTCTAAGAACCAATTATTAATTTAATCATTTAAATGTTAATAATATAACTATAATTTATTAGATATATTTTCTTACTTTTAAAGTATAAATATAAGCAAAATGCAAAATATAAACCCTCTTGAATTATTTGACTGTCATTTTTTATTGGAAAAACTCAACACACTTAGAAGTGACTGGCAGTAAAGCATTTTGACTGTTCCGGGAACAACTGATAGAAAAGAATATCATCATGGGTTTATTTAAAACCTTCAACGAAGCTCTTGATCCAGCAGGGGTTTTTGCCAATGAGGGCAAGATGGTTGATGTTAGGACAATACTGATTGAGTAATATATAGTTACTGAAGAACAGAAAACCAGCAACAAAAAGAAATCCATGACACTAGCAAGGCTCGAACACTTATTTGAGTTTGTAAGAAACAGCATGGACGATTAGTTTTGTATATACCAGATATTTATATAATTAAGAAATAAGGAGGGAGTAAAATCTGGTTTTTTCGATAATTAAACAGTAGATTTGTTTCAAATACCGGTATCAGAACAATAAATTTTTGAAATGCACAAAATATTTTTCCGGTTTGAAAAATTATTAGCAATGAATAAAAATAAAAAGTATTTACAAAACATTGTTTTTACGGGTTTCCTTTTATTTGTTTACTTCTTGAACAGTTCGGCACAATTCTCATTTTCGTCAGGGACAGCTAATACGACTAATAGCGGGACTGAAAATGTCCGCCTCTTAAATGAGGTTAATTCAATAGCCGCACTTAGCATTTATGGAGGCAATTTAAAATCAGGAACTGATGCAACAGGGTTTTTCTATATAAAAAAAGTAAACGGATGCTGGTATATTGTTGACCCTGAAGGATACCTTTTTCTTTACAATTGGAGTTAATTCAGTTTCAAAGGGGGGAGGCGTTAAAATTCCTGATTTTCTCAGGGATATTGGGGCGAATACCCTTGGTTGCTGGTCGGATGAGACTATTAATGAAGAGGCACTCCATCCCCTTCTCCCCTTAAAATGCCTCGTCATTCTGACCGGAGGGAGAAATCTCCTTAATTTTATCCGGGCACCACTGAAAAATTTTTTCAATTTTCATATGAGATTTATTTTCATTGTGGATATAATATATAACATAGGTTAGTTGATTAGGGTATGCTGACAGGTATTTGCAGGTCTGACAAACAGTTTTGTTTCTGCAAATCCTGTCAGTTTTTTAAGTTGCTGGTTACTTGTTACTGGTTGCTGGTTAGTCTGAAAGCTATTCTCGTTGATTTCACTTTTGTCTTCCGTCTTCCGACTTTCGTCTGATTTGTTAAAAAAGTGCCCCAAATTAAAAAAAATACATTTTTCGCATGAGATTCACCTTGCTCGCGGGTATATATAGAATAACGGGAAAATCAATTTCCCCAGTACAATTAAAAAATTACGATTTTGAGACAGGAAGATTTTAATAAAATAGAACGCTACATTAGTGGAGAGGCCGACGACAGCGAAAGAAAATATGTGGAATCACTGTTTTTAAATGGAGAAGATAATGATACTCTCAGGCATCTGGTCGAAAAAGAGTGGATTCATATGCTCAGAGATTCCTCATCCTCCGGGGTTAACCTTGATCACCTTCTCGACCGTATTCATCATATAATCCGGAAAAATGAGATTTTGAAAAGGCAGAAGCCTTTGCAGAAATTTATTCGCATTTACATGAAGGCCGCTGCCATTTTGCTTATACCATTACTCGTTGCGGGGGGCTTTCTTTACAACTATCTGAGTAATAATAAAAGTGTTATAAACGAAAGTCAGGTAAATTCAACCATCTATGCTCCTATGGGTTCAAGGGTTTCATTCAACCTGCCCGATGGTACTACCGGCATGCTTAACAGCGGTTCTCAACTTACATACAGCCTTCCGTTTACCACAAAACGTAATGTTAAACTTGAAGGAGAAGCCTGGTTTGAAGTAACCCGCGATGAAGTTCATCCTTTTGAAATAAGTGCCGGTAATTCGACTCTGAAGGTACTGGGAACCAGCTTTAATTTAAGCGCTTACCCATCAGAAAATTATGTTGAAGTAGTTCTGCAGGAAGGTAAGGTGGAATTTCAGGATAATAAAAATGATGAAAAGGTAACAATACTTCCAAGAGAAAGGCTGGTGTTTAAGAATGGGGAAAAAACAAAGTCAGTTGTTGATCCTGCAAAGTACAGTGCATGGACTGAAGGAAGGCTTGTTTTCAGGGGTGATCCTATGGCTGAAGTGGCCAGGCGCATAGAACGTTGGTACAACGTAAAAATTATTCTTGCCGATAAGGAGATTGAGAAATATTCATTCCGTGCGACTTTTGAAGACGATCCGCTTGAAGAGGTACTCCGTTGCTTAAAAATGACTTCACCCATCATTTACAGAATTACCCCGCGCAAACTTCTGGATAATGGAACCTATGAAAAAGAAATAGTGACAATTTATCTTAAAAAATGATAGAATAAAACCTTAAAACTGCAAACCATGAAAACAATCCACGGCCCTTAGACAGATTAAAAAAAAAGGAAATCGCGTTAACGATTTCCCAAAAAACATCTTATTGATATTTTTTAACCTCAAACATTACAAAATTATGAAAAAAAACAAACCTCACGGAGAAGATTTTTATCGTTCTCTGAAAAAAACATTAAAAATTATGCGTAATGCTTTAATTCTTTTATTTATAGGAGTTCTGCAAGCACACGCTGTTGACACCTATTCACAGAAAACGAGGCTTTCCCTTAATTTCAACGATGCAGAACTAATCAAGGTTCTGGATACGATTGAAGCGAAAAGCGAGTTTTTCTTTCTGTATAACGAAAAGCTGCTCGACACTGAACGTAAAGTCAGCATCACTGCAAATGATCAGTTAATAAGTACGATACTGGATAATCTGTTTGCAGGTACTGATATAAAATACACTATTTTTGATCGCAAGATAATACTTGCACCGGAGTATCTGGCAGAGTTGCCTCAGCCGCAGCAAAAAACCATAGCCGGCACAGTTACCGACAGTAAAGGCCAGCCTCTTGCAGGGGTAAATGTTGTAGTTACAGGTACAACCGTTGGCACCTTGACTGATGCTAATGGCAAATACAGCATTAATGTTCCTCAGGGGGCAAAAAGACTTACCTTCTCATTTGTGGGGATGGTGCCTCAGGAAATCCCGATAGGGACGTCAGCTAAGATAGATGTAACTATGTCTGAGGCGGCAATTGGGCTGGAAGAAGTTGTGGTGGTTGGATATGGGACAGCAAAAAAGGTAAATTTAACAGGTGCCTTTGCCTCGGTGACAAATGAGAAAATTAAATCAATTCCAACATCCAACATTGTAACCGGATTGGCCGGAGTTTTACCAGGCCTCCGCGTTACCCAGAGAACCGGTGAACCGGGCGCTTACAATACCATGTATGATATCCGTGGTTTTGGTACTCCTCTTATCGTTATTGACGGTCTTGTATCAAACGCCTCAACTTTTGTGAGGCTTAATCCCAATGAAATTGACCAAATGACAATCATTAAAGATGCCTCTGCAGCTATTTATGGTGTTAAGTCTGCAAACGGGGTTATACTTGTTACTACTAAGAGAGGGGATATAGGGAAACCAAAGATCACTTATACGGGATCATTCCAAATGCAAAAACTTGAAAAGGTGCTGCCTGTAGGTGATGCATATACCTTTGCAACACTGATCGTTGAGAATGACCTTAACAGTGGTAACGCACCTACATACACAGCCGACGATCTGGCAAAATATAAGGACGGAACTTATCCAAGTACAGACTGGAGGGCAGCCGTTGCCAATAATCAAACATACGCACAGAATCATAACATCAGTATTTCCGGTGGAACGGACAAGATTAAGTATTTTGCTTCAATGGGTTATCTGAAAGAAATGGGACTCTGGAAAAGCGGTGACCTGAATTATAGAAAATACAATGTCAGGATGAGTATGACCGGAAAAATTACAAATAACCTTGAAGCCACATTAAATCTTACCGGGGTATATGATCCAAAGAACGAACCAACGATGGGTGTAGGAAATGCGCTTTTTTCAATTGGTTTGCAGAACCCGGCAACCCCTATATATGCTAACAATAATCCACAATATCTTTATGCTGCGGTGAGTGGCGAGCATCCAATTGGTCTTACTTATGCAAATGTGGGCGGGTATACCAGAACAAGGAACCAGAATATCCAGGGATCATTTGGGTTAAACTATACTGTACCTTTTATAAAAGGACTTTCTGCTAAATTTTTGTTTGGTTTGGATAAGCAGGATAATTTCCAACGAGTGTGGAAAAAGAAATGGTTAATGTATACTTATGATAAAGTGACCGATACTTACACAAACACTCTTACCTATAATGCCCCATCCAACTTAACTATGTATTTTTATACTGCACTGAGAACCACTATATTGGGACAACTTAACTATGAAAGGACATTTCTGGAGAAGCATAATATGAAGGCTACACTTGCATACGAGGAAAGATATGATAATAATGATAACTTTAATGCACGTAAAGAATTTGCAATCAATATCGATCAGTTTGCTGCCGGACTTTCAACAAATACGACTGCAAGCTCAAGCTATCCATCGGAGAATGACAACCAGAATGTTATAGGAAGGTTTAATTATGACTTTTCATCCAAATACCTGCTGGAATTCGGTTTTAACTATAGCGGATCATCTAAATTCGGACCAGGACACAGATGGGGCTTTTTTCCATATGGATCAGCAGGTTGGAGAATATCCGAAGAGAACTTTTTTAAAGACGCGTTACCTATTGTAACAAATTTAAAATTAAGGGCATCTTATGGTATAATGGGTGATGATGCTGCCTCTTCATTCCAGTTTGTTTCAGGCTATAGCTATCCAAGCGGAAACTATGTTTTCGGGACAACTTTATACCCGGGTTTAGGATTCAGGGCTATTCCTAATCCAAACATAACATGGTATACCATCAAATCCAAAAACGTCGGACTGGATCTCTCTCTCCAGAATGGTCTCTTATATGGATTACTTGATCTTTTTCAGCGTGACAGAACCGGATTGCTGGCTACACGACTCTTAACCCTTCCGGGTACTGTCGGTGCTGCAATGTCGCAGGAGAACCTTAATGCAGATATGAGAAAAGGACTTGAGTTGGTAATCGGCCATTCAAAAACATTTGGTGATTTCCATTATGATGTCTCAGCAAACCTGACCTATACAAGAGGTATGCCAACTAAGGTTGAAAGGGCTGCTGATGGCAATTCATATCTTAAATGGAGGAACTGTCCGGTCAATCGTTGGGATAACATCACCTGGGGTTATAAATATATAGGACAATTCCAGTCTGTTGATGAAATTGTTAAT
>Ga0078972_1003376_pt1 | contig 48096 bp, 53 predicted proteins | sample YelNatPaOPGAMG01_FD_67568 | JGI IMG/M metagenome (GOLD analysis project Ga0078972, IMG submission 67568) | Hot spring thermophilic microbial communities from Obsidian Pool, Yellowstone National Park, USA - OP-RAMG-01 (SPADES assembly) (version 2) | ecosystem: Environmental > Aquatic > Thermal... | reverse complement strand
CTCGCCGGAGAGCTCGGCCAAGTACGCATCCACCTCGGCCTCGAGGGCCGCCGCGAGCATCGTGCGCGCTCTGTCGGCAGATCTCGTCCAGCATCGATCGCCCGTCCGCTCGGGCGGCCTCGTCGTTCACTACGCTCAGCATCGGCGTTCCTTGTGTGCCATGAACGTGGAGGCCGCGGCGTGTCAACGCCATGGCGGACGCGATGCTGTACGAGAGATGGAGGAACGGGCCTCGGCTCGCTGGCCCTCCGTGATCGACCCTGCGAGAGGGGGGTCACAAACCGCTGCACGGGGCGTCCGTTAAGAGCGGGGGTCTTGAGCGGTGCAGAAAAGGCGGGGGAACCCCCGTCAGGTGTGCACCATGAAGATGAGCGAGAGCGAACCTTTCGATGACGCGTCGAAACGATGATCGATGACATCAGAACCAGGGTCGAAGGAATGCTCTGGGATGAGCTTGGCGGGCAGGTCTCGCTCCTGGCCAAGTGGTGTCCGGCGTAGAGAGGGCATGAGCATGGTGCTGGCTCTTGTGCGGAACTTGGGAACCAGTCGTGCCGTCGTCCTGCTGATGACAGCGGGAACGGGAGTACGCCGAAGCTTGACAGCCGAAGGCGAGAGTACCGGATGCGGCGCACTGGGGCGGCCCGGGGCGTAGTAGTGACGAAGGGGTTGTAATGACCCTGGAGCGAAGGCCCCGGACTCCGAGCGGGACGCCTGGCCAACCCGGTGACGGGGATGAGCCTCATGCGGAGCGAGCGGAGTAGGAAGCCGGATGAGTCGAGAGGCTCACGTCCGGTTTGACGGGAGCGGGAGGGGGCAGTTCCCTCCCGCCACCCTACCCTCGCCGACGTTCCACCGTCGGCAGCTCGTTCTGGACTTCAACGAGGAAGGTACGCCGCGTCCCGACGCGAGTGGGCGATCCACAACTTCAGGTCATACCTCGCTGCTTCGACGGATCTCGGTCCCGGCAACGGATCCCCGCACCTCCGGCATCGAGTTCTTGGACCCTTCACGGTCTGCGCCCCGCCGTCAAGTCCAGCTACTGGGGAAATATGAGAGGGATCGAATATCGCGCCTCCACCAGTTGCGTGAGAGACGCTAGGCTGTCAACTTCGCGTATCGCTTTGCCGACACTGGTGGTACGATGTCGACCATGAGCGCGACGAGCGTGGCACCGGAGGTCCGCAAGCGGGTCCTCGGTTCGCGGGACCGGTTCTGGCGCCCCGAGGACTTCGCCGGCTCCCCCGACGCGGTCGCCCAAGCCCTGTCGCGGCTGGCCCGTTCCGGGGAGGTGCGCCGTGTCCGGCGTGGCCTGTACTGGCGCGGCACGCCGACCCGGCTTGGCATGGCTCCCCCGCCGGCGGCTCGCCTCGCCGACGCAGTCGTGGGCGGGACCGGCTCTGGACCGGCCGGATGGAGCGCCGCCCTGGCGCTCGGCCTGTCCACCCAGGTGGCCCGCCGGGAGGCGGTCGCGGTTCCGGGCAGATCACCTCGCAGTCCCGGCTCTGTCCGCTATGTCAGCCGAGCGGCGAGCACCAAGCGCCGCGACGAGCGACTGCGCCCGGCCGAGGTCGCGCTGTTGGAAGTACTGCGAGACTGGGACGGCCTCGTCGAGGTTCCCGCCGCCGACGCCGTCGCGCGGATCGCTCGACTCGCCAACGACGGCGCGGTCCGCCTCGACCGGGTCGCCCGGGCATCGGAGACCGAGCCGCCCCGGGTCCGCGAACGCCTGCGCCGCCTCCTCGCCGCGCTCGGCCGGGCGGACATGACCGACGTCGTCCGCCCGGCGCGGAGCCGGTCCGTCCGCCGCGACCCGGCCCTCGCCGGCTGAGGCGGTGGCCCGCTTCGCTGACCTCGGCGAGTTCGCCCCGACCCTCGACGCCGCCGCCGAGCAGCTCGGGATCAGCCCCACCGCGGTCGAGAAGGACTACTGGGTCAGCCAAGTCCTGCGTCTGCTCGGCCGTGACTTCGGCGGCGACTTCATCTTCAAAGGCGGCACCAGCCTTTCCAAGGGCTACCGGCTGGTGGAGCGATTCTCCGAAGACATCGACGTCCTCGTCCTGCCGGGAGAACGGGGCCGCGGGACGACCGACAAGCTCATGAAGGCCATGGCCGACGCCGCGGCCGCAGATGTCGGCGGCTCGGCGACTGGGGTCGGGGGGAGCGAGACCGGCCGGCACCGCTCCTACGAGATCGCCTACCCCGCCACCCGAGCGCGGAGCGCGCTCGTCCGCACCAGCGTGCTCTGCGAGATGGGTGTCCGGGGCGGGCCCCATCCCCACGCGCCCGTGCCGATCAGCTCCCTCCTCGGCGATGTGCTCGAGGCCGCCGGGACCGACCTCGGCGGGTTCGACGACCTGAAGCCGTTCGAGGTCGCCGTCCTCCACCCAGGACGCACGCTCCTCGAGAAGCTCGTCCTCATTCACGCCCTGGCCCAGCAGCTCGCCGCCGACGCCGGCGGGTCCATCGACCGGCGCAGCGGCCGGCACTTCTACGACGTCTACCAGCTCTTGGGGGACCGACAGGTGCTCGACCTGCTCGCGGATCGAGATCAGACCGAACAGGTGATGCGCAGCGTCGAGGAGATCAACCAGGCCTACTTCGGAGGCGACGGCATCGAGGTTCGCCCGGCGGGCGGCTTCGCCATGTGCCCGGCATTCGATCCGACCAGCGACATCTCGACCCGGCTCCGAGCCGCCTACGAGTCCACCATGCCCGAGCTGTACTTCGGCGCCAGCCCACTTCCTACCTGGGAAGAGATCTGCGGTCGTGTCACCGAGCAGCACACGCTGCTGTGAGCAGGCCTCGCCCGGCGGCATGAGAAAGGATCGCAGCGGAGACACATGCGACCCGGAGCTGATGCCGAGCGGCCGGTATCGCCGTAAGAAGGCCCGATCCAGCTGCGCGGCCTTGCTTTCCGGGCCCAGCGGAGGTCTCATCGCCACCGGTAGGCAATCAGGAAGGAGACGACCGTGTGGCGAGTCGCGATCTACGCCACGGAGGCGCCCGGGCGCGCCGGACAGGCGAGGCTTGACCGGCAGGTGGCCAGTCTCGCGGCGCAGGTAGCCCGCCAGCCGGGGTGGTGCCACGTTGCCACCTACGCGGATCAGGGCGCGGGCACTGTCCGGCCGGGCCTGTCCCGAATGCTCGCCGACGCGCGGAGCTACTTCGACCTGGTGGTGGCCGACGGGTACGGACGCCTTTCGCCGGACCACCGTGAGCTGCAGGCACTACTGTCCCAGCTGGGCGGCACGGGGGTGCAGGTGGTGCTCCTTCGGCCCGCTGCGGGTCGGCGCTTCGCCCGTCTCGTGGCCAATCTGGTTGGCGCCAGCGCCCGCCGACCGCGGCTATTCACCGGGTCGTGGATGGCGCCATCGGGCGGACCAGCTGACGGCTACCTCGAATGGCCGCGTCCCAGGAACATGACACGGGTAGCGACAGGACATTCCCCGCTCCGATCACCCGTAAGCGGCTGCACCCCTCGTCTCTTGCGGTGGGCAATACGTGTCCGACCACGCTTTGCGCTGTCACCCACCACGGTGACCGCTGGGACGGGCCGTCCCGCAGTTACGACTCTCCATCCTGTGTCCAGTCGCCAAGGCTCAAGAGGACTCTCGCATTCGAGTGCATGTACTGTGCAACTCCGGCCTGGAAGTCATAGAACCCGACGGTCTGCGTGTCCTCGCGCGAGTCATTTGACGGAATCAGGAAGCAGGCCGTGCCGATCGACCCAGTCGTTCTCTGCACAGCTCGGCCAGCCGGTTCAAGGCGGGCGAGGTGTAGGCGGACTCGGCGTCCATCAGTTGTGCGACGAGCACGACGTTGGGGTCGCTTGGAAGGATGTCGCAACGGGCACCGATGTCGGCACCGGATCGTAGTGGTCCAGGACGGGCTCTGGGAACAGGCTGACCCCGTGGTAGTGAGGGGTCGCTCGCACGGTGACTCCGCAGTGGTTGGCCAACTGGCCGATGGTGAGGAGCTTCGCCATCAGGCCGCTATCGGTGAATCTCGGTTGTACAGCTTCACCGCCCACACGAATCCAACCACGGCGATGCCGGCAAACCAAGCGACGGCCACAAGACCGTGATGACCCATCGGCGTCCCAGTGAGGAGGCTGCGAAAGGTGTCGATGATCGAGGAGAACGGCTGGTATCGGCAAAGGCCCGCACGCCTGCGAGCATCGTGGCGGTCGGAGCAAAGGCACTGCTCACGAACGGGAGCACAAGCAGGACGAGCGAGAGACTGTTTGCTCCCGCCAGCGTCTTCGCCAGCAGCCCGAAGGCAACCGTGAGCCACGAGAGCGCCTTGCCAAGAGCGGCGTGGAGCCCAATGGCGGCGAGCCAGTCGAGGGCGTCGGCGTTCCGCGAGAACCCGAGGAGGAGTCCGAGCAAGCACACTGCCGCACCCGTGATGAGCGTATGGACGACACTCCCGGTCACCGGTCCGGCAAGGACGCAAGGACGCAAGGACGCAAGGACGCCAGATGGCCATCGTCTGGAAGCGGGCGATGATCCCCTCGCCCATGTCGGCATTCACGCCAAGCGCCGTCGATTCAGCGCCCGAAGCAGCGGTCATCACGAGGATCCCGGGGGAGCACGTTGCGCATCCCCAGGGAGCAGGAGCTTCATCGCTCCTACGAGCTGGTCCGCCGGCGGGCGTCGCACCGGTACTCAGTGCCTTCGGTTGCTGCCTCGACAGGCTCCCTCCCGCGACCAGGGGGCAGACGTCACCCATTTTCGGCCGGCCATCGGTACCGACGCTCGCGTTCTCACGTTCCGCGCAGGAGCAGCAGTCCAGGCTCACGCCGTCTATACGCCGGGCACCACCTGGCCAATACTCGGGCACCTGACAGGCTCATTCCGAGAGATTTCGCAGGCTCCTCGGTTTCGATGCCACTGTTGGAATCACGACGCGTCGACGGCGACGGCCAGCGGTTCCCCGCCAGTCGCTCTGGTTTGTCTTCCTGGACCCCACCTGACACCTCTTGGGTGACCATTCCCTCACGCGCAGCACGACGGTCTTCAGCCAACGCACCTCAGTGCGGCCTGACGCCTGCCCCCGAAGGCCGGCATCGGAAGGCCACACCTCCATCACCTGCTCCGCACCGCTTCAGAGATGGTTCCTACATCTCACCTCTCTACGCTCGTGACGCACGCGAAACTCCACGTTCACCATCTCGCTGTTGTCGCAGGAGGGACTGGCCCGAAGCGCGCGGACGACGGGCCTGGTCCTCGTGCCCTTCTCCTTCACCAGCCTGGACTCCACAGCGATAAGCGACAAGTTGTCGGCCAGGATGGACCGGATGGTGCTGGTCGCAGGCTGCACGATGGTCGCGGTCGGCATCGCCCTTGCTGCTCTAGCCATGCACCTCGCCGCCCCACTCCCGAGCAACTGGGATCTCGTCGGCCCACTGCTGCTCGCCGGACTCGGCAGCGGGATGGTGATCGCCCCGAACCAGGATTTCGTGCTCGCCCGAGTGCCCGAGAACGAAGCCGGCACCGCCGGCACCATCCTCGGCACGGCACAGCGAGTAGGAAGCGCCATCGGCATCGCGGTCATCGGCACGGTGCTGTTCACCAACTTGCACATCAAGCCCGGACCGAACGCCGAAGCAGCAGCGTTCAGCCACAGCTCCGAGCTCGCCCTTCTGGCGAACGCCGCCTTCGTCGTTATCGCCCTGCGCCTCGTGATCGGCCTCCCGCGCCACATCCCGCCACGGCGATGAGGCGACGGTGTCCAACTCTTGCGGAGACGTCGACCGTGCCACCAGCGGCCCTCGGTGGTCCAATCTCCCAGCGATAGCCGAACCGCGCCATAGGCCCGGCCGGAGGCCGCCCACGGATTAGCGAGTGGTGGCTGCAGGGGAACCTCCGCCGGGACGCCCGACGCCCGGCTGAATCGAACACCCGAGCGTGCCGTTCAGGGATCCCGCAATGGGACGCCATCGGCGTAGCAACTGGATGACTTGGCCCGCCGGGATCGGAGGAGTCAAGTCAGTACGGCGAGCGTAGTTCGGGGAACATCGGAAAGTGCCGGACGTTGCGCGTGAGCAATCGAGACCCGCAGCGCATGGCCGTGGCGGCGATGGCAAGGTCGGCGCTGTCGATCGCGTGATGGCTGGGAAGCCACCGCCGACCCAGCGCTCCAGCGTCCTCAGCCACGTCGGCGTCGACCGGATGCCACACGAGGGCGGACAGCAGTGAGCGGGTCGCGTCCTCCTCGTCCGCGCGCATTCCTGCGAGGACCTCCAACCGGGTGATCTCACTGGCCTGTAGCGGACCAGCCGCGCGTTCCCGTTCGAGCAGCGCTGCGGCCCGCTCGTGGCCGCGCAAGTAGTCGATCAATACTGACGTGTCGACCAGGACCGTCATGAGCTGCGCTGCAGGCGTGAGCCGGAGCGCAGCTGATCGACCCATGCGGCGCCGTCGCGATCGCGGTCCATCCAGGAGCCGAACGCCAGACGCATGGCGGCAAGGTCGTCTTCGCACGAGCGCTGCGTGCCGTAGACAGTCTCGATCGCGTCTCGGATGAGGGCGGAAATTGATCTGCCGGTACGCGCCGCTGCGGCATCGAGGGCGCTCCGTTCCTCCCTGGTGAGCGAGATCTGGGTCCGCAACATGATGTAAGACTACATCATGCCTGGACGCATCGCGGCGTGATCCCATCATCCGATCGTCCCGGTCACCGATCGGTGAGCGGGCTCTCAGCTGCCGAGTGACGTCGATTCATGTGGACCACGTGGCCATTCTGGTCCGCCCTTCTCACCGGCAGTCCGGCCAACAAGGTCTACGACTCGGTCTTCGCCCCCGATGGCCGGGTCCCCTCGTTGTGGTTCCAGGGCACCGACGACCACGACACCCCCCGCCAGCGTTGGCACTTCGACCTGTAGCTCGCGCCCGAGGAGGCGGAGGCGCGGATCGACGCGGCCGTCACCGCAGGCGGGTCGGTGATCGATGACTCCGGAGCGCCGGCGTTCACGGTGCTCGTCGACCCTGATGGCAACAAGGTCTGCGTCTGCACCTACCTCGGGAGAAGCTGACATCGGCGCGGTGTCGCCGCAAGTGCGCCCGGCCGCTCCCGATCGATGGGGCGACGTCGTTGAGGCGTTCGGCAAACGGGGAGAGGACGCTTCTTGGTGCTGGTGCCAGCGGTTACTCCGCAACAGCGGGGGGCCACCTTCGGCGGCACGGGACAACCGCAGCGCCCTGCACCGGGAGATCACCGAGGCCATCGTGGCTTCAGGGCTCATCGCCTATGTCGACGATCGTCCCGCCGGCTGGACCAGGGTTGGGCCCCGTTCGGCCATGCCCGGGGTGAGCGGCAACAGGGCACCGGCGAAGCTCCTCGGGGATGATGACCCTGGCGTCGGTGGGTGACCTGCTTCGCCGTCGACCAGCGCCATCGGCGTTGTGGCGTTCGATCGGCTCTGTTGGGGGCCGCCGTCGTCTTCGCCCAGCACCACGGGGCGAGAGCCATCGAGGGGCATCCCGTGGACGTCGAAGCGCTGACCGCGGCTCGCGTGAGCGGATCGGCCGTCTTCACCGGGACGATGGCCATGTTCGCCGCGGCAGGCTTCGTCGAGGTTGGTCGCACCTTCCCGTCCCGGCCCGGGATGCACCGCCCGCTGTAGACCCTCGCTGTCGTCGAGCCCGGGCGGCGGATGGAGCGGATGCATCCGTGTCTCATAACACCAACGGCCTGCAGACGTTGGTGTCGAGAGGGCTGGGGCCTCCTCTACTTCACTTCACGACTGATTCGGCGAGGGTCTTCAGTGCCGCCAACACCGGGTTGTCCTCCTCATCCTCGACGGTGTCCTCCGCTCCGGGTCGTGGATCCTCTTGGAGGATCGTCAAGGTGGTGGCACCTTCGTCGCCATCGAGGATGTAGGTCATCGTGAAGTAGTTCTCCGGCTTGTCCTCCAGATCGGGCCGGGGAGCGAACAGCGAATAGGCGAGGCGGTTCGGGGCGTCTACTTGGACGACGGTACCCCACTGCTCGAAGGTCTGGCCCTGCCACTCGCTGATGAAGCGGATCTGGGAGCCGACGCTCCAGTCGGTCTGCAGTTGGCTGCCGTACTGCCACTGCTTGACGTAGGCGGGCTCGGTGACGACCGACCACACCGTCTCGCGAGATGCCTCGATATGGATGCTGGATTTGGAGACACGCACGGGTGCGAGAGTACTCCGAGCGGTCCGGAGACTGCTTGGCCGTCGCCGCTCTCAGCTGCGGTAGCCATCGCGACGGTGGCCGATGTCGAGCACGTAGACGGTCCGGGTCTCCTCGTCGATGCGGTAGCGGACCCGGTACTCGCCGCGACGGGCCCGCCCTTGCCCTTCGAAGGGCTTTCGCAGCGGAGCTCCCACTTGGTGGGGGTCCTTCGCGAGCGGGCCGAAGACGAGCTCGATGCACGCGGCAGAGACCGCTTCGGGTAGGTCCTCGGCCAGGCGCCTCGCCGCGCTACGGGCCACGACGACCCGGTGGTTCAACGTGACTGCTGGTGATGGCGGCGGGAGACGAGACCTCGGACCGCTCGCTCGTCGAGCACCTCGCCCGAGGCGATGTCCGCGTCTGCTTGCCGCAGGCGGTCCTGGGCGTCAGGATCGGCGAGCAGTTCGAGGGTGGCCTCGATCGACTCGAGATCCTCGGCGGCGAGGAGCACGACGTACTCGCGCCCGTTCTTGGTGATCTGGACCCGCTCGTGGGTGGTCGCCACTTCTTCGGCGATCTCGGACAGCCGGGCTTTGACCTCGGACAGCGGCAACATCGTCATCGAGCACAATTGTCGTCTGCGCGGTGATGCGGGCTAGCACACCGGGCGAGGTGCCCCTGGTTCGCATGATGGCCGGCGAGGCTGGTTCTCCTGCACACCCAGCAGTGAACTAGCACTGTACGTGCACATGCAGCGACTCCGGGCCGACCGTGCTCTCGTCGGTTCGGCACCGGTCGACCACGTGGACGTGCGCGTCTCGCGGCCACGGAGGTTGGAACGTCGAGACGCACGCTCACCACCTACCCTGGAGCGGTGCAGAGCAGCGACGCCCCGTCCGACCCCCGGCACGAAGATCCGGCGAGACCGGCCGCATGGGCTCGGCTGCTCGGCGACGCGGTCCGCCTCGACCGCTCGGCGCTCGACGTCGTGCCCGCAGCCCGGTGCGCCGTCGGCATCGCGATCCCGCTCGTTGCCGGCGAGCTCTCCGGCCACGTCCTCGTCGGGGTCGAGGCGGCGATTGGTGCGCTCACTGCGGGGATGGCGTCGCTGCAGGGCACCTACCGGAGCAGGGTGCGGATCATGGCCTTCGCCGTCGGCGTCTTCGCGCTCTCCGCCTTCGTCGGCGCGACGGTCGGCCACCTACGCGGCCCGGACATCGCGGTCACGGCGGCCTGGGGTGCCGCAGCCGGCTTCCTCGTCGTCTTCGGCCAGGCGCCGAGCGTCGTCGGGCTCCAGGCCGTCGTCGGCCTCGTCGTCTTCTCCCAGTTCACCTTCGGCCCCGGCGAGGCCGCCCTGACGGCGCTCTGGGCGCTGTGCGGCGGGACGCTGCAGGTTGCCCTCGTCGCTGCGACCTGGCCCTTGCAGCGTTTTCCGGTCGAGCGGCACGCCTCGAGCACCGCGTACGGGCTCCTCGCCACGCACCTTGGCTCGCTGCCGGTCGAGCCGTCCGCCCTGCTCGACCCGAGCGCCCTCGACGAGCTGCGTGCGACCTTGCGAGAGACCCAACCATGGGGCGACCAGGCCGCGGCTGCCGCGTTCCTCGCGCTGGCCGACGAGGCGGACCGCATCAACCTCGAGGCAGCGAGGATCGCCCGGGTCCGTGCCCGGCTCGTGCCGAGCCCGGCCGATCCACCCATGTCGACTGCTGCGGGCGACCCGACGGACGCGGCGGCGCACGCGGGGTCGCGCGCGCTCGACGACACGGTCGATCGCGCCATCGCCCGCCAGCTCGGCGCCGTCGGTCAACTCGACGACGCGCTCGTCTGCGCCGCCTCCGTGCTCGCCACCGTCGCGGCCGCCCTCCACGACCGCCGCAGCGCCGTCACGACAGTTGACGACCGGGACGGGCTGCGTCGTGCCGTCGAGAGCCTCCGCCGTCTTGCCGACGCCGCCGAACGCCCGCAGGACAACGTTCTCGCCGAGGGCGTCGATAGCCTGACGGCGCTCGCGGGCCAGCTCCGATCCGTCCTCCAGCTGACCGCTGTTGCCGCGGGCGAGCAGTCCGCGGCAACGCCGGAACCGCCGGCGCCGGCCACGACGACGACCACAGCGGCGCTTGCCGGCTCGGTCGAGCTGCCCCGTCGCCAACTGCCGCCACGAGCTGGTGGGCGCGGGAGCATCGCGGAGGTCACGCGCGCGAACCTCACACGCACCTCGGAGTCGTTCCGCCACGCTCTCCGAGTAGGCGTCACCCTCGCCGTCGCGGTGGCCGTCGCCCATCTCTTCCCGCTCGGCCACGGCTACTGGCTCCCGATGACGGTCATGATCGTCCTCAAGCCCGACTTCGCGGCGACCCTCGCCCGCGGGATCGCCCGCAGCGTCGGGACGCTCGTCGGCGCAGGAGCCGTCACGCTCCTCCTTGCGGTCACTCACTTCTCGTCGGTCGCCCTGATCCTGCTGACCGTCGTGCTCTACGCCGCGAGCGTCGCCGTCTTGCGCGCCAACTACGTGCTCTACAGCGTCGGCATCGCGTCGCTCGTCGTGGTCCTGCTCGCGTTCCTCGGCTCCCCTGCGCCGTCACTGGCAGGCGACAGAGCTTTTTACACCGTCGTCGGTGCCGCCCTCGCCCTTGCCGCCTACGCAATCTGGCCGACCTGGGAACGCACGAAGGTCGCAGACCGTCTGGCCGAGCTCGTCGAGGTCGACGGCCACTACGGCGCTGCGCTCCTCCACGCCTGGTCCGACCCGGCCGGAGCCGACCTCGCGGCGCTCCACCGGCTGCGGCTCGCCGCGCGCCTCGCGCGGTCGAACGCCGAGGCCTCCGTCGACCGATGGCTGCGCGAGGCGGCCCGCCACCCAGGGTCCTCGCCCGAGCCGCTCCGCGCCGACCAGGCGCTCGGGATCCTCGCCGCCGTGCGCCGCTACGTCTGGGGTGCGCTCGCCCTCCACAGCCGCCTCACGAGCACGAGCACGGCTCGGGTCGGCCTCGACCGTCTCGGCGACGAGGTCGACGGCGCGCTCGCCACCGTTGCAGCGACGCTGCGGACGGGCTCGGCCCCGACGGGCTTCCCTGCTCTCCGCTCCACCCAGGTGGCGCTTGCGGCGCGCCTGCTCGCTACCTCCTCGTCGGCGCGCGAGGCCGCGAGAGCGGACGTCGACGCCGTCCTCGCGAGCGAGACCGACCTCATGGTCGACGCAGTCGACACCCTCGCGCACCTCGTCGGCATCGAGCCCGGCCTCGGTGAGTGACCCGCGCGACCGCGAGCACGCGATCTGCGTGGCGGACCACCTCGAGGCGATCGCGCCCTGCGTCGCGGACGGCGACGAGGTCGTCCGCTTCGAGATCGAGGATCGCCAGCAGGGCGCCGACCGGTCCCGGCGGCTCAGCCGAGCTCAGCCGAGCAGCCGGCTCATCACGATCACGCGCGCCCGGAACCCATGGCGCTCGAGCAGCGCCTTGGTCGCACGGTCACCGGGCAGCGCCGCCACGTCGGCGTCGGCACAACCGTTGTCGGCGCACCAGCGCAACGCGGCGACGAGCAGCGCCTCGCCCACACCGACGCCACGCGCCGGCGGCTCGACGTAGAGAAGCCCGATGCGTCCCGACTGCCCCGACTCCCCCGACGGCCTCCACTCCCCCGACGGCCCGGAGCCGCCGGCCCGGCTGCTGCTGCCAGGCTCCCGGCTCCCGGCCCGGACGCGCTCGGCGAGCGCCACACCGACGAGGGCCCCCGCGTACCAGCCGCCGAGCAGCAGCGCGTCCGGGGACGCCACCAGCGCGCCGAGACGGCGCGCCACGACGACGGCCGGCGCTCCGGCGCCGTCGCGCACCCCGGGACTCCCGAGGAGACGGTCGAGCGCGCCTGACGCGAGCAGACGCTCGCCGCCACGCGCAGCTCCGAGCGCGTCGACGGCCTCCCCGACGAGCTCAGCGAGGCGCTCGAGGTCCTCGCCCCTCGCCGGCAGAGCCCGCTCGGCCTCCTCGTTGCCCGCTCGCTCGTCAGCCCCCTGCATCGGCGCGGCCCTGCAGCTGCGCGATGCGACCGAGGACGGTCCGCCGGCCACGGGTCGCCACTTCGTACGCCTCGACCGCCGCGAGCTCGTCGCTCGTCAGGCTGTCGAGGCGTCGCACCACCTGGGAAGCGGCGAGCGAGTCGTAGCCGGGGATGGCGAGGTTGCCGACGTCGGGCACGGCGACCGAGGCGCGCGGCTGGCGTCCGGCCTGGGCCGTGCGACCAGCTCCCTGCTCCGGTGGCGCGCCCTGCTCTGGCGTCGCCGGCGTCCACGCAGGCCCGGCTGTCCCGGCCCGGCTGTCCTCGGCCGGCTGTCCTCGGCCGGCTCCGGCACTCGGGCCGGGCTGACCGACCACGTTCTCGACCTTCTTGCGCATCTGCGCGACCGCGAGGCGCCCGACCATCGTCGCCACGCTCACGCGGCTCTCGACGACACCCCGGCCCTTCGCGACGAGCGCCGGGAGCTGCTCGGCTGCAAGGGTCGCAGCGCCGACCGGCGCAAACACCGCCATGTCGAGGATCTGCTCGTAGAGGGGACGCTCGTCGGCCATGGGACGATCCTTCTACACGCAGTCCCGGCAGAGCATTCGGGCCGAGTCTGCGAGCTGGGTCTCGCTCTTGACGAGGAAGCAGGACTGGCAGACGAACTCGCCCGGCTGCTTCGGCAGGACCCGCAAGGTGCCGTCGCCTCGGTCGTCGTTGTCGGGCACCTCCTCCTCCTCGTCCTCCTCCTCGTCCTCGACGACGAGCCGCTCTTTCAAGATGACGTCGAGGCTCGCCTCGACGTCATCGTCGTCGAGCTCCTCCTCCTCGTCGTCGGTGGCGGCCTCGTCGCTGTCGACGAGGACGCCGACCACGAGGGGCGCGTCGCCGACCGGCACCGCGAGCACCGCGTCGGGGTCGACCTCGTCACTGTCGTCGGTCTCGAGGACGTCGACATCGTCGGCATCGTCGAGGTCGTCGTCGGTCTCGAGGACGTCGTCGAGGTCCTCGTCGAGCGCGTCGTCGCCCAGATCCTCGAGCTCGTCCTCCTCGAGGACGTCGGCGTCGACCTCGTCACCCATCTCCGTTGGCATACAGTCCCTCGTCGTCGTGCGTGTCGGTCGCCACGAGGTGGCCGGGCCGGAAGCATCGCGCTCCTGCGCCGGTAGCCCGCGAGCGCGGTCACTATACGGCAAGCGACCTCGCAGTCAAGCGGTCCGACGCGACGGAGCTGGCGGCGCGCGTCGACCAGGGCGCTGCGACGGGTCCGGGGAGCCTTTGGCGCCATCCGACCGTGCTGGACTCGGCACCTCGCCGCGTCCGGACGGACGTTCTCTACTCGGCCCCCCGGGCCACACCGTTCGCAGCTGCCCCACGAGACGACCCGGAGCGACTGACGGAAGCTCCGACGACGGACCGGCCCGAGATGGTGTCCCTATTCATGCGCACGCGCACCCCCCGCGTCAATGGCCGATCCGTGTCGATCTGCGCCGGCGCCGGCGCCGCCGCCCTCGGGAGCCGGCGCACTGCTGCGCCGGGCCGTGCTGCGCTGCTCGGCGGCGAGCCGTCCGAGGTCCGCGCCGTCGTGGTCGACGAACGTCATCGCTGCAGCGAGGAGGCGGTGACCCGCGCGCTCGGCGATCTGGCGGTGCATCTCCTGGACGACGGCACGGTAGGCGGGGTGCCCCTGCGGGCCGCTGCGCAGCTCGAGCACGTGCATCGCCTCCCGGGCGTTCAGCTGGAGGCTGTAGCGGATCTTGTACGCGAGCGACACCGCGTACCCGGCCTGCTCGGGAAAGTCCTCTGCGAGCAGGTCGTGGAGCGCCCTCGAGCGCTCGAGCACCTCGGCGAAAGGATCGGCAAGGCCAGCCTCGACGACCGGCTCCGGCACGCTCGCTCCGAGCGCGGTGCCGAGCCGTTGCCACTCCACCGTGAGCATGCGGTGGCGCTGGAGGTCACGGAAGGCTCCGTAGTCCGAGACGATGTCGAAGCGGTAGCAGGTGCGCTCGAACGCACGGCCGGGCCTGTGCCGGCGGTTGCGCCGTTCGCCGACGTACGCGGCGACAAGCGCGGCCCGCTCCGCGTCCGTCAGGCGCGCGACGCGCCGGGCGATCTCTGCATCGGAAAGATCGCTCGCGGCGTAGCAGATCGCCGCGAGGACCTTCTCCTCGCCTGCGGGGTCGAAGTCGACGAGCTCGACGGAGGGCGGCGCCGACCCCGGGATGGGCGCCGACGCTCCCCCCGCCGGCCCGGGACCAGAGCGGTCGTCGGGCCAGAGCTGCGCGAGGAGCGCGCACGTCGACGCGGCGCGCTGCTCGAGGTAGTCGACCCACTCTCCCCCGCGGTCGGGGCGGTCGAGGCGCGTGAGGAACGACGGGATGACCTTGCGGAGCTCGGTCACCATGAGCTCCGCGTAGCTCCGGACCTCCGGCAGGCGGTGCGCGCGCATGCGCAGGAGGAGCTGCTCGTAGGACTGGCCCGAGCCGTAGACGCCGACGTTCGAGAGCGCGGCAGCCGGGAGCAAGCCGCGCAGCGCGTCGAGCGCCGTCGCGCGCACCGAGTGGCGGTAGGCGAGGTCCCCGACGCCCGCCGGGCGGGGATGGGCGCGCACGAGGTGCGCCTGGAGCTGCGGGAGCAGGACCGCATAGGTGTCGAACATCCGGTCCATGTCGCCGACATAGCGCGCGCCGAGCGGCGAGTCGAGCACGTCGGGGTCGCGGTGGTAGCGGTAGTGACCGCCCGTCAGCCGGCTGTCGTAGGGGATGTAGCGGGTCGACTGCTCGAGGTAGGACATGAGCCGCCCGCGCTCGAGCACCTTGGTCAGCAGGTTCGACGCCTGCTCGCACGCGAGGTGGACCCCGCCGAGCTGCGCGACCGAGTCGTCGCCGTAGTCGCCGAAGACCCGCGCGTAGAGCGCCTCGGCGCGCTCGAGCCCTGTCGTCGCGTCGACCGTGACGTCGCCGTCCACCTCGAGGTCGCCGACGAACTCGTCGAGGAAGAGCCGGCGCAGGCTCTTGCCCGAGCGCGAGTAGCGCGCGAACAGCGCGCCCTTGACGACCTCGGGCAAGTTGACGAGGGCGAAGACGGGCCCGTCGAGGTTCGTCACGTAGCGACGCAGCACGTCGCGCTCGTCGTCGGTGAAGCTCTCCGTGGCGTAGGCGCACATGCCCCGGAGAGACTACGGGAACGCGCTAGCCGAGAGGTGGATCGTCCGCGAGCTGGGCCGCTCCGACCGGCTCGGCTTGCTCGGACACCCCCGAGGACGCTGCGACGACACCCCGCACGAGCGACTCCGCCACCTGCCGGGCGGTCGCACCTGCACGCCCGGTATCGACGTTGCCGATCTGACGGAGCAGGTCGACGAGCTGCTTGACGTTGCGGACGAAGTCGCCGCCGGTGATCACCGGCTCCGGGTCCCCCACCGGCGAGCGGCCAGCGTCGCGCGACCCGTGCCGGCGCGACCCGGCCGGGCGGGGCGGGCGCGGCGGCCGGAGCAGGTGGCGCAGGTCGGCGCCCTTGGCCCACTGGTAGGCGAGGTCGGCGAACCCCGCGTCGATCTCCCGGGTGCGCGGCAGGCCTGCGACCCGCTCGTCGGCGCGCAGCTCCACGGCGAGCAGGTCGAGCTCGGCGACACGCCGGGCCAGCTTCGCGGTCGGCATGCTCGACGACCCGTCGGGCCGGCGCGCCTCGAAGGTGAAGCAGGATGCGAGCGCCGCGAGGCTCGGGCCGTCGAGGCCGGCGAACAGTCCGGCTCCGAGCGCCTCGGCGACGAGCAGGTCGCAGTCGTGATAGAGGCCGGCGAGGCGCATCCCGGACTCCGTGACCCGCCAGCCGGCGAGGTAGCCGCGCTCACCGAGGAGCGCGACGACGGCGTCGAGCTGGTGCGCGAGCGGCACGTCGCTCAGGTACTGCGCGAACGACGAGCGCACGAGGCGGTAGGCGTCGTCGCGCGTGTAGCGCCGGACGAGGTTGACGCCCATGTTGTAGGTCGGCCGGAACGACGAGCGCAACGCCCGGCTGCGCGCCGAGGCGAGCGCCGCAACCTCGTCGAAGGTGTGGAACGGCGACCACAGCGCGGCCGCGTAGCCGACGTCGTCGATGCCGCGCCGTCCGGCGCGACCGGTCAGCTGGGTGTACTCGCCTGGCGTCAGGTCGGCGTGGCCGTTGCCGGAGAACTTCGAAAGGCTCTCGACGACGACGGTGCGCGCCGGCATGTTGATGCCGAGGGCGAGCGTCTCGGTCGCGAACACGACCTTGACGAGCGATGCGGAGAACAGCTCCTCGACCGCTTCGCGAAACGGCGGGACCATGCCGGCGTGGTGCGCGGCGATGCCGGCCTCGAGCCCGGAGAGAAAGCGCGGGTAGCCGAGGACGGAGAGGTCGGCGTCGGAGAGCTGCGCGACGTGGCGCTCGACGACCGCGCGGATCTGCGCCCGATCGGTGGGACCGGTGAGGCGGATGCCGCCTTCGACGCACTGGCGCGCGGCCTCGTCGCAGCCGTGGCGGGAGAAGACGAAGAAGATCGCGGGGAGCAGGTCGTCTGCGTCGAGCCGGTCGACCACGTCGAGGCGGCGCGGCCGGTAGAGACGCTGGCGGCCGGCGTGCGGCGGAGGGCGTCGGGAGGGGCCGCGGCTGCGCGCGCCACGGTGCGAGCGCTCGTCGAGGGCGAGCGCCTCGCGGTTCGGCCGGCCGTCGACGAACGTCGGCAGGACGTGGAGGCGCTCGGAGGAGCGGTCGCCGACGACGTAGAGGTGGCGGAGCTCGATCGGCCGGCGCTCCTCGATGACCGCGCCTGTCGCCCCCCGCACGCCATGGATCCAACCGGCAAGCTCCTCGGCGTTGGAGACCGTCGCCGACAGGCAGACGAGCACGACAGAGGGCGGCGCGGACAAGATGATCTCCTCCCAGACCGCGCCCCGGTACCTGTCTTCGAGGTAGTGGACCTCGTCGAGCACGACGCAGCGCAGGGCAGCGAGCTGCTCCGGGCCCGCGTAGATCATGTTGCGCAGGACCTCAGTCGTCATGACGACGACGTCGGCGGCACCGTTCAGCGAGGCGTCCCCGGTCAGCAGCCCGACGCGCTCCTCGCCGTAGGAGCGGACGAAGTCGTGGTACTTCTGGTTCGACAGTGCCTTCAGCGGCGTTGTGTAGAACGCGCGCCCGCCGGCGGACAGCGCGCGTTCGATCGCGTACTCCGCGACGAGGGTCTTGCCCGAGCCGGTCGGCGCGGCCACGAGCACGGAGCGCCCCGCGTCGAGCAGGTCGAGCGCCTCGGCTTGGAACGCGTCGAGCGGGAAGGGTCGGCCGGCGAGGAACGCGGCCCGCAGCTCGGCCGAGCCCGGCTCGGCGACTGGCGCGCCCTGTGCCCCGGCGACTGGCGCGCCCTGTGCCCCGGCGACTGGCGCGCCCTGTGCCCCGGAGCGGGCGCGGACCTCGGCGCGCCCGGACCGGCTCACTTGCCGAACAACCTGCCGAGCAGGATCGACGCCTCGTAGAACACGAGCATCGGGATCGCGAGCGCGAGCATCGAGAACGGGTCGGAGCTCGGGGTCACGACCGCGGCGACGACGACCATGACCACGATCGCCGGCCGGCGCCACTTGCGCAGCCGGGCAGGCGTCAGGACGTTCGCGAGCTCGAGCGCGACGAGCACGACGGGGAACTCGAAGGTCAGCCCGAAGATCGCCATGAGGGCGAGGATGAGCCCGAGGTAGCTCGTCGGCGAGAAGATGTCCTTGATGCCCGGTCCACCCACGGCGTGGAGGAAGCCCAGCGCGTGGGGGAACGTCAGCCACGCGACGAAGGCCCCGAAGCAAAACAACGTCATCGTCGCGGCCACGAAGGGCACCGCGTACCGCTTCTCGTTCGCTTTCAGCCCCGGCGTGACGAACCGCCAGAGCTGGTACAAGATGACCGGCGATCCGAGGACGAGCCCGCCGTACCCGGTCACGTTGAGCCGGATCCCGAACGCCTGGAGCGGCCCGGTGACGTACAGCGCGCACGCGTGGCCCTTCGGCAGCGACTCGCAGTAGGGGTGCTCGAAGAACTTGAGGATGCTCGGGTAGAACACGTACGCGACGATCGCCGCGATGAGAAAGCCGACGACGCAGATGATGAGCCGGCGACGGAGCTCGCCGAGGTGCTCGGTCAAGGTCATCGCGTCGGGGGCTGGCCGGGGGCCGTTCCGCCGTCGCATCAAGGTCGCCATGTCAGGTCTTCGGAGCCGGCAACGGCGCCGGCCTCAGTTCATGCTCGGGTCGTCGAGGACGGGCGCGGACGCGCCGGTCGCCGGCGGCACCCGTCCCGCTGCCGCACGACCTGCCTGGGCCGCACCTCCAGCTTGGCGGGTCGCTCCCCAGGAGGACGTGCGGCTCGGTCCCGGACGCGCGGGGCTGCCCGGCGCGCCGTTCGCTGCCGGCCGTGACACCGGGCCCTCACCGGCTGCACCGGGACCGGGAGCGCCCGGACCGCTTCCTTGCGTGGCCGACGACGGCTTGGTCAGGTCGGAGAGGAAGCCAGAGACCATGTTGTTGGGCATGCGTGGAATGCTCGGCATGTCCTCCGGCAGCGCGGAGCGGATCTCGTCGGTGACCTGCTCTTTGATGCGCGTCAACTCTCGCCAGGCCGTCCCGGCCTGGCGGGCGGCGCGGGGCAGGCGCTCGGGTCCGAGCACGAGCAGCGCGAGCACGAGGACCACGAGGATCTTCCCGGGGTCGAGGAATCCCACGATTCGAGTCTACAAGAGGGGCCGCCTCGCCGGAGGCACGCGCGCGGTGCACCCGCGAAGGCCGCAGGCTCAGAAGGTGTGCAGCGTCGGGTGGCCGTGCCGCCAGATGACGGCCACGACCGGGCCGACGACGGTCGAGCCGGGGATCGTCCCCCAGTAGCGGCTGTCGCAGGAGTAGTAGCGGTTGTCGCCCATCACGAAGTAACGACCCGGCGGGATCCTCTGGAACGGGACCGCCCGGCCGAGCTGGGTGCCTGCCGGCAGGTACGGCTCGGGCTGGGGACGGCCGTCGACGTAGATCGTGTTTCCGTGGGAGACGATCGTCTGACCCGGGGACGCGACGATGCGCTTGACGAGGTCGGCGGCGTTCGGGTCGTCGCAGACACCCGGCTTGTCGCCCGGCGGGTGCGCGAACACGACGATCTGGCCGTCGTGCAGCGACGACGGGTCGAAGAGGAACTTGTCGACCACGATCCGGTCGCCCACCTGCAGCGTCGGCTCCATGGAGCCCGAGGGCACGTAGTAGACCTGCACGACGAAGGTGCGCAGTCCGAGCGCGACGAGCACGGCGACGGCGAGCACGACCAGCCACTCGGTGACGAGGCGGCGGGGGTTGCGCGGCCGCCAGCGTCGGCGTCGGCCGGCCGGGCCACCGTGCGCTGCACTGCCGAGCCCGCTACCTGCTTGCCCGCCCGCCTGCTCGCCGTCGAGCGTGGACTGGGTCACATCGACTCGATCAGGCGCTCGACGCGCTCGTCGTGGGAGCGGAACGGGTCCTTCAACAGCACGGTCCGCTGCGTCTGGTCGTTCAGCTTGAGGTGCACCCAGTCCACCGTGAAGTCACGCCGGCGCTCCTTGGCCTTGCGGATGAACTCGCCACGCAGCCGTGCCCGCGTCGTCGCGGGCGCGTGCTCCATCGCGTCGTCGATCGCGGCATCCGTCACGATTCGCTCGGCACCTCCTCGTGCTTGCAAGCGGTAGAAGATCCCGCGCTCGCGCGAGATGTCGTGGTACTGCAGGTCGAGCAGGGCGACCTGGGGAGCGCCGAGACCGAGGTCGTGCCGGGCGCGGTAAGCCTCGACCAGCTGGTGCTTCATCACCCAGTCGCACTCCCGGGACAAGCTGAGCGGGTCCTTCTCGATCCCGTCCATGCAGTGCTTCCACATCCCGAGGGCCTTCTCCTCCATCGGCGAGAGCCCCCGGGTGTCGGCGTAGCGGACGGCACGCGTGAGGTACTCCTGCTGGATGTCGAACGCGCTCGCCTCGCGGCCGTTCGCGAGCCGGACCTTGCGCTCGGTGCAGGTGAGGTCGTGGCTGATCTCACGGATCGCGCGGATCGGGTCCTCGAGGGTCATGTCGCGCAGCACGACGCCGGGCTCTTCGAGCATGTGGAGCAAGATGCTCATCGTCCCGAACTTGAGGAAGGTCGCGTACTCGCTCATGTTCGAGTCGCCGACGATAACGTGCAGCCGCCGGTAGCGCTCGGCGTCCGCGTGCGGCTCGTCACGGGTGTTGATGATCGGCCGCGAGCGCGTCGTCGCGGACGAGACGCCCTCCCAGATGTGCTCGGCACGCTGGCTCAGGCAGTACACGGCACCGCGCGCCGTCTGGAGCACCTTGCCCGCCCCGGCGTAGATCTGACGAGTCACGAGGAAGGGGATGAGGACCTGCGCGTAGCGCGCGAAGTCGTCCCGCCGTCCCGTCAGGTAGTTCTCGTGGCAGCCGTAGGAGTTGCCCGCGGAGTCCGTGTTGTTCTTGAACAGGTAGACGACCCCGCGGATCCCCTCGTCCCGCAACCTCGCCTCCGCGGAGCCGACGAGACTGTCGAGGATCCGCTCGCCCGCCTTGTCGTGGGCGACGAGGTCCTCGATCGTGTCGCACTCTGGCGTCGCGTACTCCGGGTGGCTCCCGACGTCGAGGTAGAGCCGTGCGCCGTTCTCGAGGAAGACGTTCGAGGAGCGGCCCCAGCTCACGACGCGACGGAACAGGTAGCGCGCGACCTCGTCCGGGCTGAGCCGGCGCTGGCCGCGCAGGGTGCAGGTCACGCCGTACTCGTTCTCGAGCCCGAAGATACGGCGGTCCACGACGTCTCAAGCTAGCCTCGACCTCGATGGCGCAGGATTCACCCCTCGTGCTCCTCACGACGGTGACGGGCACGTTCCACGGACGCGTGCTCACGGCGCGCCTTGGCTCCGAAGGCGTGCTCGCACAAAGCCGCCCCGACGCAGACGGCCTCTACCCGCTCGGGGCGACCGTCGAGATCCTCGTCCGCGCCGACCAGCTCGAGGTGGCCCGCGAGATCCTCCTCGCCGATGCGGTCGACGCAGCCTTCGTCGAGCCCTGGCCGCGCGCCTCCGGGCGGCGCGAGGGAACGCGACGGTGGCTCAGGCGCCGAGGAGCCCCGTGAGCTCCTCGCCCTCGATGCGGCGGAAGGTCCGGCGACCGTTGCCGGAGCTCAGCGCGGCGACCTCGAGGTCGTCGGCTCCGAGGCTGCGGTCCGGCCCCGCGAGACAGCCGACGCAGCCTGACAGCGCGTCGCCGATCGACCAGCCCTCGACGTAGGCCTGGTCGAGACGGCCGGCGATCGCCTCGGCCTCGCCACCGAGCACGCTCCTGTGCTGCTCGTCGACGACAGTGCCGTCGTAGGAGATGTGGTAGAGCCGGTTCTCCGTCTCGGTCGCGCCGAGCTCGACGACGAGGATCTCGACCTCGAGGGGCTTCATCTCGTGGGTGAAGACCTGCCCGAGGTACTGCGCGTAGACGTTGGCGAGCGAGCGGGCGTCGACGTCCTCCCGGGAGTACGCGTAGCCCTTGGTGTCCGCGTGGCGGATGCCGGCGACGCGCAGCTGGTCGAACTCGTTGTACTTCCCGACTCCGGCGAACGCGACCCGGTCGTAGATCTCGCTGATCTTGTGCAGCGTCCTGGACGGGTTCTCGGCGACGACGAGGATCCCGCCGTCGTAGGTGACCGCGACGAGCGAGCGGCCGCGGGCGATGCCCTTTTGCGCATACTCCGCGCGGTCCTTCATGACCTGCTCGGGTGCAACGTAGTACGGCATCGTCATCGCAGGTCACCTCCGTCGCCCGGCTGGAGCGCTCCGCCCCGGCGCATCGAGCCCGCACGGCGCTCGGTCACCGTCGCGAAGCGGGCCGCCACCTCGGCCTCGTCGAGGCGGCTGAAGCCCGTCACGTCGACCGTCGCGACGATCGGGTAGATGCCGCGCAGGGGATCCGGCCCACCCGTCGCCGCGTCCTCGTCGGCAGCTTGGAACAGTGCCTCGCACGCGAGCTCGACCGCCTCGTCCCGGCTGAGCCCGTCACGAAAGCCGAGCTTCACGGTCGTCTTCGCGTCCCGTCCCCCCGAGCCCGTCGCGTGGAAGTCCGCCTCCTCGTAACGACCGCCGGTGACGTCGTAGGTGAAGATGCGCCCGCAGCCGCGGGCGACGTCCCAGCCGGCGAACAGCGGCACGACAGCGAGGCCCTGCATCGCCATCGGCAGGTGGCCACGCACCATCTGCGAGAGCTGGTTGGCCTTGCCCTCGAGGCTCAGCGCGGTGCCCTCGACCTTCTCGTAGTGCTCGAGCTGGGTCTGGAACAAGCGCACCATCTCGATGGCCGGGCCGGCGGCACCTGCGATCGCGACGGCCGAGTACCGGTCGGCGGCAAAGACCTTCTCGATCCTGCGGTGCGCGATGCTCACGCCCTCCGTCGCACGCCGGTCGCCCGCCATGACGACGCCGGCGCCGTAGCGCAGCGCGACGATCGTGGTCGCGTGGCGGACCTCGAGCTCGGTCGACGACGCGACGGGCGGCGCGGCCGCCGGCTGGACCAGGCGCAGCAGGCCGGCGAAGCTCGGCCCGGGATCCTCGTCAGGTGGGAACAAATAGATGCTCATCGGTCACGCACCCTAGTGGTCCGGCGCGCCGTGCCGGGCAAGTTCGTGACGGGCAGGCTCGTGCCGGGTGCAGTCGCGCCGACACGCCTTCGGTGACCTACTGGCCGCCCTTTTGGACGTAGTTGCGGACGAACTCCTCGGCGTTCTCTTCGAGGACCTCGTCGATCTCGTCGAGGATGTCGTCGATCTCGGCCTTCAGCTTCTCGCCGCGCGCGTTCGTCGACGGCGCGTCCTCGACGACCTCCGGCTCCTCCTTCTGGGGGGCCGTCCGCTTCTTGAGCTCACGCTCCACCATCGCCACCAGCCTCCTAGGCGCCGAGACGCCGAAGCAGCTCGGCGGCACTTCCACATCCGTCGAAGAGCGTATCGACGTGCGACGCGCTCCCCCGCAACGGCTCCATCATCGGGACACGCCGCAGTGCGTCCTCCCCGACGTCGAACACGATCGAGTCCCAGTTCGCCGACACGATCGAGGCGGGGAAGCGCTTCAGGCACTCGCCGCGGAAGTATGCCCGCGTCCCACGTGGCGCCGTCGTCGTCGCCTCCTCGACCGCGCTCGCCGGGACGAGGGTGTCCATCTCCAGGCGGGCGAACAGCGAGCGCGCCGGGCGCATGTCGTGGTACTGCAGGTCGAGCACCGCGACCCGGTGGTCCTCGAGGCCACAGTCGTGACGAGCGCAGTACGCGTCGACGAGCTCGCGCTTCGCGACCCAGTCGAGCTGGTGGCGGAGCGACGCGGGGTCGGACTCGAGCCCGCCGAGCACGGCTTCCCACCGCTCGAGGAGCTCGCGGCCGACCGCCTCGGGACCGAGCTCTGCAAGGCCGCGGTCCTCGGCGTACTTGCGCGCGATGTCGTAGAGCTCCCACTGCAGCCCGATCGCGGTGATCGTCTCGCCGGAGACCAGCTCGAGCGGCTCGCCGAGGGTGAGGTCGTGCGAGACGGCACGCATCGCCTGGACCGGGTGCGCGAGGACGAGGTCGCGCTCGCTCAGTAGCCCATCTTCGACGAGCAGCAGGACGAGAGCCGTCACGCCGACCTTGAGGAACATGGCGACCTCGGCGAGGTTCGCGTCGCCGCAGATGACGTGGAGCCGCCGGTACTTCGTCGCGTCGCAGTGCGGCTCGTCCCGGGTGTTCACGATCGGCCGCTTCAGCGTCGTCTCGAGCCCGATCGCCTCCTCGAAGAAGTCTGCTCGCTGGGTGATCTCGAACGCGGCACGCGGGCCACCCTCGACCTCGCAGCCCACCTTGCCCGAGCCGGTGTAGACCTGCCGGGTGACGAGGTGCGCGGTGACCTCGCGGGCAAGGCGGGCGAAGGGCACCGCACGGTCCACGAGGTAGTTCTCGTGCGCCCCGTAGGAGTTGCCCTTGCCGTCGGAGTTGTTCTTATAGACGACGATCTCCTCGCCGACACCCATCGCCTGGCGGGCCGCGGCCATCGCGCGCACGAGCACGAGCTCGCCGGCGCGGTCGTGGGTGAGCAGATCGAGCGGCGAGGCGCACTCGGGCGTCGAGTACTCCGGGTGGGCGTGGTCGACGTAGAGCCGGGCACCGTTGGTGAGCACGGTGTTCGCGAGATGCGTCTCCACCTCGGGCGGCATCGCACCGTCGACGGTGAAGCCACGGGCATCCCGGCCGGGAGACTCGTCCTCGAAGTCCCAGCTCACCCGGCGCGCGACCTCTGCGGCATAGGCGTTGACCAGCACGGACGAAGCGATCGTCGGGTTTGCGTCCGGGTTGCCGGCGACCTGGATGCCGTACTCGGTCTCCGCACCAAGAACCTTGGCAATTGCCATGTTGGCGACGCTAGTGGATCACTGCCCGCGAACCGCTCCGGCGGCGATGCCCGTCGTCACAGGTACTGGCCCGTCCCGACGCGCTCGATCGCCCGCCCCGACTGCTGCTCGTCGCCATGGTCGACGATCGTGCGCACGTAGACGATCCTCTCGCCCTTCTTGCCGGAGATCTTCGCCCAGTCGTCCGGGTTGGTCGTGTTCGGGAGGTCCTCGTTCTCCTTGTACTCCTGCTTGATCGACTCGATCATGTCGTCGAGCCGGATCCCGTGACCCTCGCCGGCGAGGTGGCGCTTGATCGCGAGCTTCTTCGCGCGCCGGACGATGTTCTCGATCATCGCCCCCGAGGAGAAGTCCTTGAAATAGAGGATCTCCTTGTCGCCGTTCTGGTAGGTGACCTCGAGGAAGCGGTTCTCGTCGTCGACCCGGTACATCTCCGCGACCGTCCGCTCGATGATCGCACGGACCGCCTTCTCCGGCTCTCCGCCGCCGAAGCTCGCCACGTCCGCGGCATCGAGCGGGAGGCGCGCCGTCAGGTAGCGGGCGAAGATCTGCTGGGCCGCGACCTCGTCCGGCCGCTCGATCTTGATCTTCACGTCAAGCCGCCCCGGGCGCAGGATCGCCGGGTCGATGAGGTCCTCGCGGTTCGACGCGCCGATGACGATGACGTCGCGCAGCGCCTCGACGCCGTCGATCTCGGCGAGCAGCTGCGGCACGATCGTCGACTCCATGTCCGAGCTGATGCCTGTCCCGCGCGTGCGGAAAAGCGAGTCCATCTCGTCGAAGAAGACGATGACGGGCACGCCCTCCTCGGCCTTCTCCCGCGCCCGCTGGAAGACGAGGCGGATCTGGCGCTCGGTCTCGCCCACGTACTTGTTCAACAGCTCGGGGCCCTTGATGTTCAAGAAGTAGCTCCGTACGCCCTCGTTGCCCGTGAGCTCGGCGACCTTCTTCGCGAGCGAGTTCGCGACGGCCTTCGCGATGAGGGTCTTGCCGCAGCCTGGCGGACCGTAGAGCAAGATGCCCTTCGGCGCCGGCAGCTCGTGCTCGGCGAAAAGCTCCCGGTGCAGGTACGGCAGCTCGACGGCGTCGGTGATCGCCTCGATCTGGCTGTCGAGGCCACCGATGTCGGCGTAGGTGATGTCGGGCACCTCCTCGAGAACCACCTCGTCCATCTCCGGACGGGGCAGCTTCTCGAGGAGCAGCTGGGTGCGCGAGTCCATGAGGACGCTGTCGCCTGCACGCAGGCGCGTGCCGAGGAGCCCGTGCGCGAGCTCCGCGACACGCAGCTCGTCCGCGCGCCCGACGACGAGGGCACGGTGGCCGTCCTCGAGCATCTCCTGGACCGTCACGACCTCGCCGGACTGCTCGTAGTGGCGCGCGAGGACGACGTTCAGGGACTCGTTGAGCACGACCTCCTGGCCGCGCCGGAGCTCGTCCGCCGAGATCGCAGGATGGAGCGAGACGCGCATCTTCCGCCCGGACGCGAACACGTCGACGCTGCCGTCGTCGTTGGCCTGGAGGAAGGTCCCGTAGGCGCTCGGAGGCTGCGTGAGCTTGTCCACTTCCTCACGTAGGGCCGCGATGTTCTCCTTGGCCTGCTGCAGCGTAAAGGTGAGCTTCTCGTTCTGCGACAGCGCATGGCGCAGCTGGCCCGTCACCTCGAGGAGGCGCTCCTCGAGGACGCGGACGCGCCCGGGCGCCTCCTGGAGCCTGTGGCGTAGCTCGACCACCTCGGACTCCGCCACCTCGAGCTGGGCACGCAGGCTGTCGCGCGTCTTGTCGTCCATCCCGGGACACCTCCTTACGGCGTGTCGGTCCCCCTGTCACGCGGACCCTACACCGGCCCGGGCGCGAATCCGTGCACCCTTTCCGGGTGGGTGTTGCGCGCGGACGCTCCGGATGCGTCACCCCGTCGGCGCGGATCCGGCGGCCCTGCCCGGCCGTGTCGACCCCATCGGCCGTCGCGAGAAAGGCGGCGCGGGCGGAACCGGGGGGGCAGGGCCGCCGACCTTGACACCTCGGGACGGCCCGCTAAGCTTCAGACTCCCAGGTGAGAGCACGGTCGCGCGCCCGCGCCCCGGCCACCTGAGGCCGAAGGAGCGCCGAGCAGCATGAAGGTCTGGATCGACCAGGATCTGTGCACCGGGGACGGACTCTGCGAGGAGATCTGCCCGAGCGTGTTCACCCTCCTCGACGACGGTCTCGCCTATGTGAAAGACGGCGACCAGGTGATGAGCGAGCCGGGCGGTTCCCAGGGCATGGTCGTCGTGGCGAGCGACATGGAAGAGGCCGTGACCGAGGCCGCAGAGGAGTGCCCCGGGGAGTGCATCTTCATCGAGCAGAGCTGAGCTGAGCAGGCCTGGCAGGCTAGTCCTGCGGTTTGCGCGCCACTAGGCGCCACGAGACCTCGCTGGCTTCTCCCCGCAGGTCCATGTCGTCGCTCAGGTCCGTACCGCCGCCCCGGTGCGCGTCGCCGCCCCGGTGCGAGGCCCCCTCGTCGTCCGTCCCCAGTTCGACGCGCGCGTCCTCGACGGACGGCACAGGCTCCTCGTGCCAGCGCGCCGAGATCCGGCGGGCAGTCGTGATGAACCCGGTGTGGGCGACCATCCTGTGGTCGGGACGCACGGAGCGGCCCTCGACGTGCCAGGTCCTGCGCAAGACCTCGAAGGTCTCGGCAAAGCCAAACCCTCCGTGCTCGAGCCGGGCGCGTAGCTCCGCCGTCTGGTTGATCGTCGGGAGGTAGGAGAGCAGGATGCCCCCCGGTACGAGGGCGTCGGCAGCGTGGGCGACGACGCGCCAGGGCTCAGGCAGGTCGAGCACGACGCGGTCAAGGTCGGTTGCCGCGATCCCCTCGTAGATGTCGCGCTCCTCGACGCGGTAGCCGGTGTCCGCGCCGAGCGCATCGACGACGTTCGCGATGGCTCGTGCCGCGAAGTCCGGTCGGATCTCGTAGCCGACGAGCTCCGCACCGGCTCCCAGCAGCGTCATCGAGAGCGCACCCGAGCCGACGCCTGCCTCGAGGACCCGAGCGCCGGGAAAGATGTCCCCGGCCATCAGGATCGCGCCGAGATCCTTCGGGTAGATCACCTGGGCACCGCGCGGCATCTTGAGCACGAGGTCCGACAGCGTCGGGCGAAGCACGAGGAACCGCCGCCCGGGACCGGTCCGGCCGTCATGCTGGCGCGCGACGTGCTCGCTACCGTCGTCCGCACCGATCAGCGCATCGTGCTCGACGACGCCGGCGTGGCTCTGGAACGTGCCACCGGCGACGAGCCGCACCAGGTAGCGGCGATCCTTGCGGTCGACGAGCAGGACGCGCTCGCCCGCGGCGAGCGGTCCTCGCGCCCTGGCCGCCCCGCGGCCTGCCGTCACGCGGTGCCGTCTGGCCCGAGAGCCTGCCGGCGCGTGCGCTCGGTCCGCTCCGTCCGCCTCCGGGCTCGACGCGTCGGCGGCGCCGGGAGGTGCGTCACGACGATCGACTCGCCGAGGGCGATGTCCTCGCGCACGACCTTCGGCTGCTCCGCCGTCGTGAGGAGGCGAAAGAGCCAGGCGAGCATCCCGACCACGAGCCAGAGCGAGCTCCCTTCGAGCAGCCCCTGGCGAAGGCCACGTCGCATGACCCGGCGCGCCAGCCGGTCGAGCACCTGGACCACCGTCACACCCTGCGGATCTCGAGCACGGTCGCCCGGCGCCGGCCGCGTCGACGACCGAGGAAGTAGACCGACGCGACGGTCAGCACACCGCCGGCGAGCGCAACAGCCGTCGCCGTCGTGCGCGACTGCGCGACCACCGATTGGGCAGAGCCGCCGAGCGACCGGAACTGCTGCTCGACGTCGGCAAGCGATATCCGCTCCCCGGGACGGCCCGCGCTCACGGGCGCTCGCTCGAGCTCGGGCTGGCGACGGGGGCGCGGCGCGAGCCACGCACGCCAAGGACGGCGGCGGCGCCAGCAGCAGCCAGGGCGACGACGGCCGAGATGAGGAACGGTGCGAACGACCAGCTCCCGGCGAAAGCGCTCGCCGTCTCGGTCTGCAGGGCCCGGAGCAGCGCGAGCAACAAGACGACGCCACCGATACCCAGCAGCAGGGATCCTGCGAGCCCGTAGGCGAAGGTGCGGGCGATGCCCTTCAGTGGTCCGATCGTCTCCTGGACGACGTAGCGGCGCAGCAGCGTGATCGTCTCGCCGACGGCCGCGCGCGTGCCTCCCGCAGGGCTGGCGGCTAGGCCGCCCGCGAACAGCCCACGACGCTCACCGTCGCCTCGACCCCGACCACCTCGCATCGCCGCTCCTCGCGCTCGTGGGCTGCGCCACCGCCTCGTGGCGAGATCAGGGGCCGTGCAACCGGCACGCCCGTGCGCTGGCCCGCCCGCGCAGGATAGTGCGGGTGGCAGCGGCCCGTCACCACCTCGCGGCCGTGCGCGCGAGCCGCCGGAGCGTGCGCACGGCAGCCCTCGAACGGCCCGGTGCTAGCGTGCCATCGTGCCCCAACCCCTGCTCGCCGTCATCGTGGGACTCGCGGTATGCCAGATCGCGATCTTCTGCACGACGGTGTTCCTCCATCGGACGGTCGCCCACAAGTCGCTCACCGTCTCGCCCGGCATCCGGTTCGCCTTCCGCGTCCTCATCTGGTTGACCACCGGCATCCGGCCACGCCAGTGGGCCGCTGTGCACCGCCGCCACCACGCCTACACTGACGTCGAGGGCGACCCGCACTCCCCTCTCCTGCTCGGCTTCTGGAGGGTCCAGCTCACCAACGCCGCCCTCTATCGCAAGGTGGCGCGCGACGGGGCGAACACCCAGCGCTACGCGAAGGACCTGCCGCCCGACCGCTGGGACACCCTGCTGTTCGACCACGCGGTGCTCGGTCTCGGGATCGGCATCGCCATCTTGTGCGTCAGCCTCGGCTGGGAATGGGGTCTCGTCGCCTCGGCGATCCACGCGGTGACCTACCTCATGCTCAACGGGGCGATCAACGCCTTCGGCCACGTGACCGGCAGCCAGCCCTACCCGAACACCGCGCGCAACAACCAGTGGCTCGCCTGGCTCACCGCCGGCGAGGGCCTCCACAACAACCACCACGCTGCTCCCACCTCGGCCAAGCTCGCGCTCGGCCGCGGCCAGACCGACCCCGGCTGGTGGCTCATCTCCCTCCTCGCCCGCGCCAAGCGGGCGACCATCCGGCTCGAACAGCCGCGGTTCGCGAAGGGGAACGTGCCGGCGACGAGCTCGGCACCCTAGGCTGACCTCGGCGACTCGTCGCGCCGGCACGTCTCCGGTCGCGATGAGACTCCTTGTGCCGGGTGCGCCGCGCGCTGCGTGGCAGCTCGGACGGTACGCAGTCCCGGCTGAGCCGTCACCCGGGCACGACGAGAGGAGCGAGAAGTGACCAAGGTGCACGAACTCTACGACGTGGGTGGGCAGAGCCCCTGGGTCGACGACCTGAAGCGCTCCTACCTCGCTCCCGGCGGGCTCGACGCGCTTCTCGAGCTCGGGGTGCGCGGCCTCACCTCGAACCCGACCATCATGGCCAAGTCGATCGAGGCCGGCTCGGACTACGACGAGCAGTTCGCCGACCTCGTCGCGGCCAAGAGCTCGGTCGACGACAGCTACTGGGAGCTCGTCCTGCACGACGCAAAGGGTGCGCTCGCGCTGTTCCGACCTCTCTATGACTCCTCGAGCGGTGGGGACGGCTTCGTGTCGGTCGAGGTCTCCCCAACGCTCGCGCACGACACGGCCGGCACGGCGAGCGCAGCCCGCGCGCTCGCGACACGCGTCGCCGAGCCCAACCTGCTCGTCAAGATCCCCGCGACCCGCGAAGGCGTACCGGCGATCGAGGAGATGATCGCCGAGGGCCGCAGCATCAACGTCACCCTTATCTTCTCCCTCGAACGCTACGGCGCGGTCATCGACGCTTACCAGCGCGGCCTTGAGCGCCTCGTCGCCGCCGGGGGCGACCCCAGCGCCGTCGCGTCGGTCGCCTCCTTCTTCGTCAGCCGCGTCGACACCGAGATCGACCGGCGGCTCGAGGCGATCGCAGCCGCAGACCCCGGCACTGCCAAGGCGACCCGGGCGCTCGAGCTGCGCGGCAAGGCTGCGGTCGCGCAGGCCCGCCTTGCCTACGCCTTGTTCGAAGAGCGCTTCACCTCGGACCGCTTCGCCTCGCTCGCCGTGCGCGGCGCTCGGGTCCAGCGCCCGCTGTGGGCGTCGACGTCGACGAAGAACCCCGCCTACCCAGACCTGCTCTACGTGGACTCACTCGTCGGCCCCGACACCGTCAACACGATGCCCCCGCAGACGTTGCAGGCCTTTGCGGACCACGGCGTCGTCGCCCGGACCGTCGACGAGGACCTCGACGGCGCCCGCGCCACGATCGACGGCCTCGCCGAGGTCGGCGTCGACCTGGCGGACGTCACCGATCAGCTCGAGGTCGAAGGCGTCGCGTCATTCGCGAAGTCCTTCGAGGAGCTGCTCGCGAGCCTCGAGCAGAAGGCCGTCGCACTGGGCGCCGCCCGTTGAGCGCCGAGAGCACCCTCGTCCAGGACGAGGGGGGTCACCTCGATGCGCTGCTCGCCGCGACCGACACGACCGTGGCCGTCACCGACGAGGACCTCGCCCGGCGTCCCGGCCCGCTCGCGCTCGTCGTGTTCGGCGCGTCGGGCGACCTCGCGCACCGCAAGATCCTCCCCGCGCTCGCGCAGCTCGCCGAGCGGGGCTCGCTCGACGAGCGCAGCGCCGTCGTCGGAATCGCCCGGAGCGAGTGGACGGACGAGGATTTCCGTGCGATGTGCCGCGAGCTGACGCCCGCCGGCTCGTCGGGCACATGGGAAAAGCTCGTCGAGGGCTTCCGCTACGTCGCCGGGGACTATGCCGACGACGCGACCTTCGCGACGCTCACCTCGGTGCTCGCCGAGCTCGACTCGACACGCGGTACCTCCGGCAACCGGATGTACTACCTCGCGACGGTGCCGGCGGTCTTCGGACAGGTTGCCCGATCGCTCGCGGCACACGGGTGCAACAGGCCAGGACCGGGCGGAACCGTCGCCCGGCTCGTGGTCGAGAAGCCCTTCGGCTCCGACCTCGCGAGCGCGAAGGCGCTCGACGCCGAGCTGCACGAGGCGTTCACCGAGGACCAGATCTTCCGGATCGACCACTACATGGGCAAGGAGACAGTTCAGAACGTCCTCGCGCTCCGCTTCGCGAACTCGATCTTCGAGCCGATCTGGAACCGCCGCTACGTGGACCACGTCCAGGTGACCGTCGCCGAGAGCCTCGGCGTCGAGCACCGGGGCGGCTTCTACGAGACCGCCGGGGCCCTGCGCGACATCGTGCAAAACCACGTGATGCAGGTCCTCGCGCTCACGCTCATGGAGCCTCCCTCGACCATGGACGCCGGCGGCATTCGCGACGAGAAGGTCAAGCTGCTCCGCTCGGTCGTCGTCCCGGACCCCGACGAGGCAGTCAACAACGTCGTGCGTGCCCAGTACGGAGCCGGTATCGTCGGCGGCGAGGACGTCCCGGCCTACAGGTCCGAGGAGGGCGTCGACCCTGCATCGGAGACCGAGACCTACGTCGCGATGCACCTGCTCGTCGATAACTGGCGCTGGGCGGGCGTGCCGGTCTACGTCCGCACGGGCAAGCGGCTCGCGACCCGGGCGACGGAAGTCGCGATGGTGTTCCAACGACCTCCCCACCTGCCGTTCGCAGGCAAGCTCGCCCGCGACTTGCGCCCGGACACCTTGACGCTACGCATCCAGCCAGACGAGGGCATCAGCCTCGCGTTCGGGGCAAAGGTGCCCGGGCCGGCATTCAAGGTCCGGACCGTCGCGATGGACTTCTCGTACGCCGACGCATTCCCCGGCGGCACCGCCGAGGCCTACGAGCGCCTCCTGCTCGACGCGATGGGCGGCGACGCGACGCTGTTCATCCGCAGCGACGAGGTCGACCAAGCCTGGGAGATCGTCGCTCCCATCCAGCAGGCCTTCGCGAGCGGCGAGCCGCCGCTCGCCCGCTACCGAGCCGGGAGCTGGGGACCGATCGAGGCGGACCGGCTCATCGAAGGAGGCGGTCGCCAATGGCGCAACCCCTGAACGGCGACCTGCTCGTCACCGACGACGTCCCCGGTGCCTTTGCAGATCTCGCCGTCTCCGAAGGCCGACGCATCCTGTCCGAGCGCGAGCTCGGTGGCATCCCCTTTCGGCTCGGCTGCTCGGGCGGCTCGTCCGGCGAGCGTTGCTACGCCCGCCTCGCGCCGCGCGGCGACCTCGACTGGACACGCACGGAGTGCTTCTTCGCCGACGAGCGCTGCGTCGCTCCAGACGACCCGATGTCGAACCAGCGCGCGCTGCGCGCCGTCTTGAAGCCCCGCCTCGCCGACCTCGTCGCCTTCCACCCGATGTCCTGCGCAGACGGCCCTGCGTCCTACGAGGCCCAGCTCCGCTACGCCGGCGGTCTCGACGTGCTCCAGCTCGGCTTCGGCCCCGACGGCCACACCGCCTCGCTCTTCCCCGGCTCCACCGCCCTCGACGCGCCGCCCGACCAGCTCGTCGCGATCAACGTCGACCCCGCCGGTCGCAACCCCCTCGAGCGAATGACCCTGACGCTCGCCGGCATCGCCACCGCGGGCCTCGTCGTCATCGCCGTGACCGGCGAGGAGAAGCGCGACGCGTTCGCGCGCGTCCTCGCCGGCGAGGACCTCCCCGCCGCCCGCATCCGCGCGCCGCGCGTGCTCTGGCTGTGCGAGAGCGCGGTCGCAAAGGGCCTCGTGTGAACGATCCGGCACCTGCCAGCGCCACCGGGGCGGACCCGGCCCCCGACGGGACGACCAGAGTGCCGACCGGTACGGCGGACGGCGTCACCAACGGCGTGGCTGGTGCCCCCACGACCGACGCAGGCCGGGCGCCGACCGAGATCGCCGCCCTCGTCGACGCCCTTCTCGACGCGGCCGGGGCACGTCGCAACCGCGACGTCCACCGCGGCATCCTCAGCTCCGCGCTCGAGCTCACGCACAACGGCGCGGGCCGACTCGACCTGAAGATCGCCCGATCCGCGCTCGCGGAGATGTCACACGCTTTCGCAATGTTCGCGCCCTACCGCGAGGTACCGAAGGTCACGATCTTCGGCTCGGCGCGCACCGCACCGACCGACGCGCTCTACGGCTTGGCTCGGGTCCTCGCGCACCGCCTCGCCGAGGCCGGGTGGATGGTCGTCACGGGCGCCGGACCGGGCATCATGGCAGCCGGCAGTGAGGGCGCGGGCCCCGAGATGGCGATCGGGGTGAACATCCGCCTGCCCTTCGAATCCCTGCCGAACGCGTGGATCGCAGAGAACGACAAGCTCGTCGAGATGAAGTACTTCTTCACGAGAAAGCTCATGCTCATGAAGGAGTCGACGGGCTTCCTCGTGCTCCCCGGTGGCTTCGGCACTCTCGACGAGGCCTACGAGCTGCTCACCCTGCTCCAGACCGGCAAGGCCGAGCCTGCGCCGATCGTCCTCGTCGACCAGCCAGGAGACGGCTACTGGTCCGCCTGGGAGGAGTTCGTCACCTCGCAGGTCTTCCGTCGCGGCCTCGCGGACCCCCGCGACGCTGCGCTCTACCGGATCACCTCGGACGTCGACGTCGCTGTCGACGAGCTCCTCGGCTTCCACCGCAACTACCACTCGCGGCGCTTCGTCGGCGACACGATGGTGCTCCGGCTCCACCATGCCCCGCGCGACGAGGAGCTGCGGATGCTCTCGACTGCCTTCGCAGACATCTGCTCTGCGCGCGGGATCTGGCGGACCGACGCACTCCCCCCGGAGCGCGCGAGCGACGACCATCTCGAGCTCGCGCGGATCGCCCTCGAGTTCGACAAGACGCATCACGGCCGGCTCCGCCAGCTCATCGACGCGCTGAACTCCCTCGTTTCCAGCGACGACTGACCGCTACGGGGCCAAGGACCGGCGCGCAGGCCAACGGCGCCGGGCCGCTACCGCCCACCGAGCGCAGCGTGAAATCGCATGTAGAACGCGAGGAACACCATGACGATCCCGACGTTGGCGACGAGCCGGGCCCAAAACAGGTGCCGGAAGAACACGACGTCGGCACCGACGACAACGACGACGATCCCGAGCACGAAGAGCACGAGAGCCGGCCGTCCAGCCACACCCTGACCCTATCATCGACGACTATCTGCCCGCCGTCTGCAAAGCAAGGGCACGAACACCGCATCGCTCGACACCTTCTGGCCAGACCCTCGGGCCCACCCCCCGCAGCCGAGCGCCCGCGCGGTGCGAGGGTCTCGAGCAGGACGCCGTGCTAGCTTGCCGGCGTGCGCAGCGCGCAAGGTCGATGGCTAGTCACTGCCCTCGCCAGCGCCAGCGCGTGTGCGTCGGTCGTCGGGGTGCTGCGGCGTGACGCCCCGCAGGTCCGCCCACTCCTGTACTGCTGCGTCGCCGCCATCCTGGTCGCCTGCGTCGTCGCCGGCCGAGGCCGCCAGCGCCAGCGCTCGGCGACCTGGCTCGAGTCGAGTGCCCGTGCGGCCACGACGGCGCTCCGGCACGGTCGTGTCAGCCTCGGCGTGCTCGCGTGGGTCGCTCTCGTCCTCGCCGCGGTCGCGAGCGACCTCACCTTCCTCCTCCTGCACTCGCCCGACGCGCCCACGCTCAGCCGCCTGATCGGGGCCGTGACGGCATTGCCGGCCGGCCGGGGGCTTCTCTTTGCCGCCTGGCTCGGCGCAGGCAGCTGGATCGCGCTCGGCTGGCGCCAGTCCCGCTCGTGAGCGCAGGGTCTGCGCTGTGGTTGGCGCTCGCGTCGGCCGCGATGCTGCTCGCCCTCGGCGGCGAAGCGAATCCCTCCCGGCTCCCGCGTCTGGCGGACCTCGCGCACTGGTGGATGGCGAGCTGGGCGGGACGCCTCGCCTTGGTCGCCATCTGGGCCGAAGTCGGCTTCCACGTCTTCACCCAGCGCCCTTGAGCGAACCTGGGCCGCGACCTGCTAGTCGGTCGTCGAGAGCGCCGACATGGCAGAAGCGAGCAGCACAACTGCGACGAACGCGGCGGTCGCGACGGTCATACCGACAATCCCGGGAAACATGAAGGTCTTGAAGCTCGCGCCCGGCACCGGGCGCGCGATTGCCGACAAGCCGGTCCCGAGAACGAACAGGAAGATGACAGGCTGGACCGGCGACGCCACCATCCGGGTGCGGTCGCGCTCGAAGCGGATCAGCTCGCGCCGCCAGACGACGCGAGCACCACGCAGGTCGCTCGAAAAGTCGCCCCCCGCGTCGCGCACCGATGGCAACGTCGGGGTCGGCGACGCCGATCTCGACGCGGTCCCGCCCGACGCCTTCTTTCAGGGCCTGTGGCGTGTCGAGTGCGCCGACCGCGCCAGCCGGTCGAACCCGACCGTCGGCTCGTCGAGGAAAAGGACACGGAGTGCGTGGAGCAGGCCCCGTGCGATCTCGAGCCGGCGACGCATCCCGCCGGAGAAGCTCCGCACGACGTCGCCCCGCCGGCGACCCAGGCGGGACCCGAGCTTTGTCGGACACTCGGCGGGAGACTCGGGCTGGGGGGTAGGGGCGAAGGACCTCTATCGCCGATGCTCGACAGCCCGCACGCTGTCGAGCGCGACGCGCCCTCCGACTCGTGCCGCGCCGTCGCCGACCGGAGACGCGCCCAGTCGTGAACCCTGCCCCTGGGTAATGACGAGCGGACGGTCGAGGTGCACCGCGAGAACAATTGCCGCAGAGCCCGTCGCCTCGTCCTCCGCGATGCCGAATGCACCCCCGAAGACGCGGGCGCGGACACTGCTTGAGTCGCGATCGCTCCAGGCCCAGACCACGTCGCGTGCGTCGTCACCTCCCGGTCGCGCACGATCGACCTCGTCGACGGTCACAAGTTCGTGGAGCCGCCACGGCGGGCACCAAGCTGCCGGGGCTTGCACCCAGTCACCGATCTCCGACCGGCCGTAGGGAACCGGGCCAGCAGGTGGTCGTAGCACGTCGGGTCGGTAGCCTTGCCGCGCGAGCAGCCAGGCGGTTCCCACCATCGGATGCCCGGCAAAAGGAAGCGACACGGTCGGGGTGAAGATCCGGCAGGTGCCTGAAGCCGGATCGTCGACGAAGACAGTCTCGGAGTAGCCGAGCGTGCGGGCGATCTCCTGACAGACCTCGTCGTCCATGTCAGCGGTGTCGAGCTCGACACCGAGCGGGTTGCCATGGCCGCCGTCCGCGCCGACAAACACCCGCAGGACGTGCACCGCGCCGGCCGCCTTCATCGTCGGCAAGTATTGCCGACCCGACAGCAACCACGGGATCGCAGGGGCAGCTCGGGTCCACCTGCCGCCGTCAAGCCCGTCACGAGAACAGCTCGCGCGACAGTCGCTCGATCTCTTCAAGATGCAGCGCGGACAACGTCTCGAGCCGCTCGGCACCGAGGTCCGTCAGGAGCACCCTCACGAGACGATGGTCGTCGAGACCCCTTTCGCGCACGACGAGGCCGGCCGCCTCGGCCCGATCGACGAGGCCGACCACGCTGTGATGGCGAACGAGGAGGTAGTCGGCGAGCTCGCCGATCGTCGGTCCACGCTCGTCCCCGTGACCCCGAACCGCTAGGAGCAGCTGGTGCTGGGCCGGGGTGAGGCCGGCTGAACGAGCCTGTTGCTCACTCCACTGCTGGAAGCGCCTCAGGCCCGTTCGCAGCGCCAGCAACCGCGCGTAGGTGTCGTCAGTCAACTTCACTCGTACGAAGATACTATCGTCGCGCGATAGAGTGTCGTAGTCATGGAAACTGCATACCTGATCGAGTCGCGACCCGCACGCCGACAGACGCGTCCGTGCAGATCGACGGGTGCACATGGGTGACCATGCCGACGAGCGACGAGGGATGCCGCCGACCACGAGCGGTGAGTGCGAGGCTCTCCCGGGACATGTGCCGGCTCCGGCCACCTTGCGACGTCGCGCAGCTGCGATGCCTGGAGCGCCGGCGGCACGTCGTTGCTCCCGCTGCGCCGAATGGCTCCGCACGGCCAGCTCCAACGAGGTCAGCCTGGGCGCCCCGGCTGCCCGTATGACCGTGCTCGCGCTGTTCGGTCTCGTCCTCGGAGCTGTCGGGGGGACCGCCGCCTACCTCGTGGTCCATCTGGTAGGGCTCGTGAGCAATCTGGCGTTGCTCCATCGCGTCGGGTTTGGCCTCCCCGACCTCGAGCACTATCACCCGTCATGGGTGCTTCTCCCTGTCGCAGTCGCAGGAGCCTTCGTGGTCGTCGGTCTCGCAGCCTGGAGCCCGATCATCAAAGGGCACGGGATACCCGAGTCACTCGATGCCATCTTGTTCCGCGCAAGCAAGGTCGCACCGCGGACCGCGCTCGCGAAGCCGCTGTCGGCTGCAGTCGCGATGGGCACTGGGGGTCCTTTCGGCGCCGAAGGGCCAATCATCGTGACCGGCGCCGCCGTCGGCTCGCTCGTCGGTCAGCTGTTCCCCGTCAGCCCAGCCGAGCGACGCATCCTGCTCGCGACGGGTGCCGCAGCAGGGATGGCCGGAGTCTTCGCGACACCGATCGCGGCCGTCGTCTTGGCCTTCGAGCTCCTCTTGTTCGAGCGCTCGCTCCGGGCCCTGCTGCCTCTCAGCGTCGCAACGGCCGTCGCTGCCGCTCTGCACGGTGTCCTGCTCGGCGCACGTCCCCTGTTCCCACTGGACTACACGCCGCAGGTCCTGGCGCCCCAGCTCCCGCTCTTCGTGGTCGTCGGTGTCGCTGCAGGTGCGCTCGCTGTCGCCCTCAACCGGGGACTGTTCGCTGTCGAGCGCGCTTTTCGACGGCTCCCACTGCCCGCATGGTCGCACCCGGTCCTCGGCGCCCTCGGCTACGCGCTGATCGGGCTCGCTGTCCCGGGCTCGCTGTCGGTGGGCTACTGGGCGATCACCGACGCGGTCAACGGCCGGTTCATGCTCGGTGCTGCCGCCGTGCTGTTCGCAGCCAAGACGCTCTCGTGGTGGATCGGGCTCGGTTCGAGCACGTCGGGGGGCACGCTCGCTCCGATGTTCCTCGTCGGAGCGTGCATGGGCGAGATGATCGGCATCGGCTTCGCGCACCTGTTCCCCGGTTCCCCTATCCAGCCGGGAGCCTTCGCTCTCGTCGGCATGGGCGTGACGTTTGGCGTCGGGGCGCGGGCACTGCTCACCGGCGTCGTCTTCGCCGCGGAGGTGACCGGGGGGTTCGGACTTTTCGTTCCCCTGATGCTGGCGACTGCTGCTGGCGAGCTTGTCGCCGAGCGTGGACTGCGCGAACGCATCATGACCGACAAGCTCCTCCACCGTGGGTACCGAGTCGACTTCGACACCCAGACCGACCCTCTGCGGATGCGGACGGCATCGTCCGTCATGTGCTCCGCTCCCCCGGACGCCTCCCGCGACGCATCGAAGCGGCCCCCGGACCCGGCCATCGACCGCATGGCGTTCCTCGCGGACGCGCTGCCGCACCTGCTTCAACCCGACTGCCAGCGGGTCGCCGTCACAGACGAGGACCACGTGATCGGCTACGTGACCCGCGAGCACCTCGACGCCGAGCTGCGCCGGCGGATCTCCGACGACGTCATCTCGCCCCCGACTCTCCGTCTGCCCAAGTCCTGGCCAGCGATCCTGCACACGCACGACAGCGAGCACGAGCCCGCCTGTCCAAAGCCGCCGTCGTCGGACAGCCACTGACGCCGACCGATCTCTCGCATGTTGCTACGCGAGGTCCAGCCGTGCGCTCAGCCGCACGGGCGGGGTGACCGGCTTTCGCCGAGGAGCCGGCGGTCGGTCGACTACGGACGTCGCAGCAGGATCGACACAGGCCCCTGCTCGACAGCGTCGACGGCACGGTAGGCCAAAGGACGCAGCAACGACACGGTAGCCACGACGACGGCTGCGACGAGGTAGCCGGCCACGACATCACCCGGGTAGTGGGCGCCCACGTAGACCCGGGCAAAGCAGAGGAACAGGCCGAGCCCGAGGTTGACCACGGCGAGCACCTTGACGACCTCGGGCGCGTTGGCTCTTGGGCCAGGGCGCGCGTCGCCCCCGTGGTCGGACGACCAAACCCGTCTCCACGCTCGACTGCCGAGCACGAGAAGGATCGAGACCGTGAGTCCGCCGGCGACGATCGAGTGATCCGACGGAAACGAGTAGTCGTTCGCCTTCGACACCAGGACCAAGGCATCCCGATGAGCGACATAGGGTCGCAGCTCCTTGGCGGCGTGCCCGACGACCTGGTTGAGACCAAGCGCCACGACGGTGCCGATGCCGCCGAGGATGAGCAGAGCTGTGGCCCGTGGCGAGCGTCGCCACCACGCCACGCTGTACGTGGCGACGAAGACGGCAGCGAGCAGCACCGGTCCGAGCCAGAGCGCGTAAGCGTGCATGAACCCGTGCGCCCACGCGGTGTGTCGGGAGAAGCGGTTGAGATCGAGATAGACCGATGTGTTCAGGCCCCTCGGTGGCAGGACCTGCACGCCCGTCAGGGCAGAGCGCGGATCCGATGGAGTCGGCAGCTGGGTCGCGACGAGGGGTTCCACACGGCCTTCTTCGATGACTGGCAAGTGACGCGAGCATGAACGGATGGCGACTCGCGCCAACAGTAGGCGCCGGCGAGAGCTGTCTCGCGCGTTCGCTGTCGAATCCGCAGCCTCGCACTGCGCCCGCGAGCAGTGCGCCGGCGAGCAGTGCGCCGGGTGCTGCCATAAAGGTCTACCCCGACGGTGCCGTTAGCAGGTCGAGAGGTAAGGTCCGCGATGGGCCGACGCGCTCGACGAGCAGCACCGACGGCGCAACGAGGTGAGCATGGGGCTCCACGAGGCGATCACGACAGCGAGTGACCCCGTCACGGTGATGGAGCGGGTGCTCGCCCAGGCTCTCGTCCTCGTCCCTTCCGCAGAGGGCGCAGCAATCGAGCTCTCCACCAGCGACGATGCGCTCGCCTACGCTGCAGCGAACGGCAACCTCGCAGACGCCCTCGGCACTGTTGTGCCCGTGGCCGGCAGCCTATCCGGGCTCGCCCTTGCGACAGGCGTGACCCAGCACTGCCGCGACACGGCCACCGACTGCCGGACCGATCCGACGCTCTGTCTCGAGCTGGGCATCTCCTCCATGATCCTCGTGCCGCTGCGGCGCGGCGAAGACCGGATCGGGGTCTTGAAGGTCGCCTCGAGCAAGCGAGCAGCGTTCGGCTCCCTCGACGAGACGATCCTCGCCGACCTCGCCCCCTTCGTGTCCACGGTGATCGGTGCGGCAGTCGAGCTCGCAGAGGTGACCCACGACCTTCTCGGTCTCTCGGGCGCAGCGGGGCACGCGACGGTCGAGACCCGTCATGGCCGCGACCCGAGCGAGATCGTCCGAGCTCGCTCGGCCTTCGTCGCGAACGTCGTACGCCCTGGAGTCGCGCTCCACTCAAGGGTCCGCGACCGCATCGAGCAGGTGCTCGCCGACCGAGGCCCGCAGATGGTGCTCCAACCCATCGTCTTGCTCGCCGACCACGAGGTCGTCGAGGCAGAAGCACTCGCTCGTTTCGTCGGACCTCCCGAACGAGGACCAGATGTGTGGTTCGCAGAGGCCGCTGCGGTCGGCCTCGGCAAGGAGCTGGAGCTCTGCGCGATCGAACGAGCACTTGAACTGCTGCCGGCCCTGCCCGAGCCGCTGCGCCTCGCAGTGAATGCGGGACCGACGACGTTCTGCTCGACCGAGCTGTTGGAGCTGCTCGCCTCGAGTGCGTCGGACCGTGTCGTGGTCGAGCTCACCGAGCACACCGGCATCGAGGACGACCAGGGCCTCGAGCGCTCGTGCGCTGCCCTGCGCGAGCTTGGCACGCACGTCGCCATCGACGACACCGGCACCGGATTCGCAAGCCTGTCACTCGTGCTGAAGCTTGCCCCGGAGATCATCAAGCTCGACCGCGAGCTTACGACCGGCATCGATCGCGATCCCGTCCGACGGGCCCTCGCGAAGGCCCTCGTCGCCTTCGGCAACGAGACCGGAGCACGGGTCATAGCCGAAGGCATCGAAACTGCCGCTGAGCTCGACGTGCTGGTGGGCCTCGGTATCGAGTACGGCCAGGGCTACTTCCTCGGTCGGCCCGCTCGCCTCGAGAGCCTTCTCGCGCGGTTGCGACGGCCCGACGCGCGCTGCGTCCTGCGTGGACGTGCCCAAGCTGGCAATCCCGTAGGCGCCGCACCTTGAACGACCCCTGCGCGTCCGGACAAAGCGGGAGCTCGTACCATTTCGGATCGCGAGCAGCCCTTCGATCTCCATCTGCTTGATCTGGACTTCGATGCCGCGGCGGAGGAAAGGGTCCTCGATGCTGTGGGTCTCCTTGTCGAGCGCGGTGATGCCGGAGCTCTTCGCGATGCCTGCGGGCCGCGCCATCTCCTGGATCGCGACGTCCATGTCGTAGGCGTTGCCACCCGTCGCACGCCTGAAGATCGGCGTGACGGCCAATCGTGAGCTGCACGGCGACCCGCTGTCTCCTTCGTTGCGTCTCGCGCCGGGCGCGACAGACCACGCCAACTCGCCGATCCAACGGTCGAGACAATCGGGTTGGTCCGTCCGGGTGCGGTCGCCGAGAGGTCCCGACGCCCGCCGTCCACGGACGTCTCGCAGCACGACCGTGGTGCGCGAGCTCTCCGACGAGACGCGCAGCATGGTCAAGGCAGCATGAGCAGGTAAAATGAAGAGACGGGATGTCGAGACCCGTCCCCTTCTGCTGGGATGTCCGCGAGGGCACGTCGTCGGCCGGGGAGGATCGTCACCATGCGCATTGCACTCGTGACCGCCGGCACACGTGGCGACGTCCAGCCGATGGTCGCCCTCGGCGTCGAGCTCTCGCGCCGTGGTCACGACGTCGTTCTCGGGCATCGCCCAACCTCGGTGACTTCGCACGAGGAGCAGGTCTTGACGCGCTCCCGATCGGTCCGGACTCTCGCGAGTTCCTCGAGTCCGAGACCGGCAGAGAGTGGCTCGCATCGGGGAACATGAAAGCCTTCATCGACGCTCTCGGAAAGATCGCCCACGAGACGTTTCCATCGATGACCGCCGATACGGTCAAAGACCGGGTCTTCCGGCCTAGATGTGGGTCCCGGAAGGGGTATGAACAGGACCTTTGCCAGGCAGAGCTTGGGTGATCAGTCCTGGCGCGGCTCCGGCTGATCCGTACCCGTCTCGTCGGTGCTCATCAGGGCCTCTGCGAAGGTGGCTTCGCCACTATCTGTCGGGCAGTAGCAGCCGGCGCCTTGCCGGCGTCGAGGTCCTCCGCTTCGCTCCGGCCCCGCGGGGCGCCTTCGGCGACCTTGACCCCGACCGCCGGCTGCTCTTGGGAATCCAGGCAGGCTGAGGGGCCAGCCTGGCTCTTCAACGGCCGCTTCGCAGCGTGGGGGTGGCGTGACGCGCACGGAGCCGTACCCTCGGTGGTGATTGAAAGCCAACGAAGGAGCTGTCACCCCGTGCGTGTCACCACAGCATTGTGTCGCCTGCTCGCCCTGCCCGGTGTCAGGGTGCGAGAGGTCTCCTTCGAGCCCGACCGGGTCGTGTGCAGCTTGACCCTTCGACGTCGCCGGCTCCGCTGTCCAAGGTGCGACTTCGAGACGAGCGGCCGCTACGACACCCGCGGGGTCGAGTCGACCTGGCGGCATCTCGACCTCGGCATCTGGCGCCTCGAGCTGCGGGCCAGCCTGCGGAGGCTGTCGTGTCCGACCCATGGCGTGATGACCGAGGCCGTCCCCTTCGCACGGGCGGGATCGCGCTTCACCCGCGACCTCGAGGACCTCGTCGGCTTCCTCGCGACCCAGATGGACAAGACGGCCATCTGCCGCCTCGTGCGCGTCGACTGGGACTCAGTCGGGCGCATCATCACCCGCGTGATGGAGACCGGGCTCGATCCCTCGCGTCTCGAGGGACGGCGAGCTCCACCGGTCGTTGCAACGGACCGGCCATGATGGCCGGGTCACCCCGACACAACAACCAGTGGAGGCTCAAGCATGCCAGGCACAGCGCTGTCGGTGGAAGAGCGCGAGGAGATTCGGATAGGACTGGAGGCCGGCGAGTCGTTCGCGGAGCTCGCCCGGGTGCTCGGACGTCCGACCTCGACGATCTCGAGAGAGGTCGCTCGTAACGGTGGCCGGCGCGTCTACCGCGCGGTCAGCGCGGAGCGGCGAGCGGTCAGAAAGCGCCGTCGCCCGAAGTCGACGCGCTTCGAGATGAGCCCCGGCCTCGCCGCCCACGTCGAGACACGTCTGATCGCCCTCGACTCGCCGACCACGATCGCGATCGAGCTCGCACGAGCCGGTGGGATCGACGGGCTCACCGTGTCAGCCGAGACGATCTACCAGGGCATCTACGCACGAGGCACCCGAGGGCTCGTGGCTGGTCTCGGCGGGTGCCTGCACCGTAAGCGTCGCCGGCGCCGGCCGCGGGTGCGAGCCGGTGAGGTACCGAAGGCCGCAGGCCCTCTCGGGCAGTTCAACCTCATCGGCCTGCGACCCGAGATCGCAGCCCTACGCAGCGAGGTCGGTCACTTCGAAGGCGACCTCATCATCGGCGAGGGCGGCCGCTCTGCGGTCGTGACGCTCGTCGACCGCATGAGCCGCTACAACCTGCTCGGACGGCTCCCGCACGGCCACGACGCCGGAAGCGTGCTCTCCTGCCTCACCGGGCTCCTCGAGCAGGTCCCGTACCAACTCCGGCGCACCCTCACCTGGGACCAGGGACGCGAGATGGCGCGTCACGCCGAGCTGGCGGAGAACGCCGGCATCGAGGTGTTCTTCGCCGAGCCGCACCACCCGTGGCAGCGGCCCTCGAACGAGGCCTTCAACGGCCTTCTACGCCGCTACGTCGGCAAGGGCACGAACCTCGCCGTCTACAGCCAGGCGGACCTCGATGCCATCAGTCACCGCATCAACACGATGCCCCGAAGGATCCACAACTGGCAGTCTGCTGCAGACTGCTACGATCCAGCTGTCGTTGCAGCGACCGCTTGAGCTTGCCGAGGAATAGAGCGCCCTGATGCGCTCGACCCACGCCGAAGCGAAGCCCTTGCAGGCGATGTGGCCCTCGCCGCAGCGCAGGAAGTAGCGCCTGATGTGCGCCCAGCACCAGGCGTTGTCGATCCCTGCGACCTCTGCGCCGAGGGACTGGTAGGTCGTGTAGAAGTCGCTCGACAGCAACAGCTCCCGCCCTCCGGGGAGGCAGAGGCGATCGTCCTCGTTCCTCGTGAGGCCGAGGTGCTCGATGACGACGTCTCGGCCGCGCGAGGGCTTCAGATGGAACGCGACGCTGTCGCTCCCGACGAAGACCCACAGCCACCAGCGGTGGTTGGTCTTGTTCTCGACCAGGACGAACACCTTCCACGAGGTCTCGTCCACGTGCAGGTGGCCGTCGACCGCGTTGTGGCGCCGGATTGCCTCGGCCAGCGGCGAGATGAGCGGCCCGAGCGCATCGAGGGCGCCGATCAGGCTGGAGGGTGAGAACTGGCCTCCTTCGGCGCTGAGAAGCGCGACGATGCGAGACAGCGGAAAGCCGAGGCCGAACTTGTAGTACACGAGCCGGGCGAGGAAGCCGATCGAGAGACGGCCCTTCTTGATCGGCTTCGGCGGGCCGGGATGGGCCACGACGCCGACGGCCTCGACACAGTGGCAGCGGCGCCGATAGCGCGCCCGATGGTGCAGGCGGCGCACGATGCGCACCTCGAAGTGGATCTCCTCGTGCGGCTCCTCGCCGAAGGGCTCATAGGCCTCGCCGCAGCTCGGACAGCTCGGGCGGTCCTCCACCTCGAAGTCGTGGGGTACCTCCTCGGTCGGCAGGTGCTCGTAGGAGCGCCGCCGCGGCGATGGGCGACCCGGCTGCTGGCCGCGACGCCGCTTGGCCTTTTCTGGGCCAACGCCCGAGGTGCCGACTGCGTCCCCGTCAGCGTGCGCCTCGCCGTCTTGGCCGGCCTGATCGCCGCGCTCGGAATGCCTGCCGAAACGGTGGGACAGCTGGAGCTTGAGGCGCGCAGCGAGACGATCGCGGGCTTTCTCGAGCCTCTCGCGCTCGGCCTCGGAGCTGGTGAGCTGCGTCCGAAGCCCGTCGCGTTCTGCGCTCAGCAGCGCCAGCTGCACACGAGCGCTGTCGAGCTCCCTCGTGAGCTGAGCGATCGTACCTTCTCGGCGCTCGCACTGGCGGCACGGTCGAACCACAACACTGTAACTACCAGCTTTTGCCCAACGTGTCCAGCACCATCCGGTCGGTCACGGCCGAGCCCGAGCGCGGCCCTACACACCGAGCAGGACGGGATTTCCGAATGTGTACCACACCCATTTGCCAAACTCATCCCCGTCTGAGTTCGACGACCCGTCCCCCATCACTCACCAGGGGCATCCCAGTATCACAGCGTTAGAACATCCCTGATCGCCGGGATGGGCCGCAGTGGTAGTGGCCCACTCCGTTTCCTCCGGATGAGTTTTGCAATACGATATTGGACGCGAGAGTACGTGGAGATCTATAGTCGGCTTGCAAGTACGAGATTAGCGACGAGGACATTCGCCGCGGGGTTGAGAATGAGGTCGTCGTCGCCGACGAGGACGACACTAGCAAAGTTCTCTACCTCGGCCGGGACCGGGCCGGGAACCTCTTGGAGATCGTGACGGCCCCTCGCGACGACGGCACCGAGATCGTGATTCACGCTATGAGGATGCGGCGAAGCTATGAACCGCTACTGGGTGAGATCGGAGAGCCCGATGGCTGAGAAGAAGACCTACGGACGTTCCAAGGCAGGTGTCGAGTTGACCGACGAGGCCCTGCAGAAGATGGCCGAGGAGGCCGAGGGCGGGCTCGACGTCGCCAAACTTCGGCGACGCCTCGGGCGCCCATCGATGGGATCAGGTCCCGCCGATACGTTTCCAGTCCGGCTCGAACCAGAGCTACGCAAGGCAGTCGACGACCGCGCCGCCAAGGATCACACGACCGCTTCAGGCATCGTCCGCGGGGCCCTTCGGGAATACCTCAAGTTGACGTCCCTCCCACGACTGAAGTCGTGGGATTCCCGGCCACTCATGCTGCGACCGGTTGGGTTCGCGCTTCATCGGGTCCCCTATGTCGGGATGTCCCTCCACGCGCTGTGACCGCCAGTCCGGCGGCGAGGATGTTGACGGCTGCGTTCACGTCCGCGTTGGCCTCATGCCCACAGTCCCGGCAGCCGAACACCGCTTGGTTCTTGCGGTTCTCGGCGCAGGTGTGCCCGCAGGCGGCGCAACGCTGTGACGTGTGAGCCGGGTTGACGGCCACTACCTTGACTCCACAGGTGGCGGCCTTGTCGCTGAGACGGCGGCGTAGCATCGACCAGCCCTGGGCGGAGATCGCCCGGTTCAGGCCACGTTTGGCGGCGACGTTGACCCCTGGGGTGGCGATGGTGCCCTTGGCGGAGCGGACCATGCTCTTCACGGCCAGGTCCTCGACGGCGATCAGGTCGAAGTCTCGGACCAGGCTGGTAGTGGTCTGCTCGATGAAGTCCCGGCGTCGGTCGGCCTCTTTGGCCTTCAGCCTGGCGACGGCGGTCCTCGTCTTGTCTCGCCGCTTCGAGCCTTTCTCTTGTCGGGCGAGTTTGCGTTGAAGGCGGCGCAACCGCTGGGACTCCCCCGGTCGAAGGCCCGGGGAGTGGAACATCTGGCCGTCCGAGGTGGTGAGGGTGGCAACCACCCCAACATCGAGACCAACGACGGCCCCCGTCGGGGCGCGCTTGAACACTGGCTGGGGAGCGGAGAAGCTGACGTGCCAGCGGCCAGAGCGGTCGGAGGTGATCCTGGCCATCCCGTATCTGGCTGGTAGTGGGCGGGACAGGCGGAAGCGGACCGGGCCGCACTTGGGCACTTGTAGCGTCGCCCAACGGCGGTTGAGACGCACCACAGACACGTCCCGCACACAGAAGCCCTCGTCGATCCCTGCCTTACGCCACCGAGGGCGGCGGTGGGTGCCCGCCCACCAGTTCCGCAGCGCCTGGTCGAAGTCTCTCAGCGCCTGCTGTTGCACCGAGGACGACCCAGAACCCAGCCAGGTCTCCCTCCGGGCTTCGGCGAGTTGGCGGGACCGCTCGGCACTCCCCGGCGTCGGCCGTCCTGGCCGGTAGCAGTTGGCTTGTTCCAGGGCCAGGTTCCAGACGAAGCGAGCATCGGCGCAATGACGGGCCAGCATCGAGAGCTGGTCGGGGGTCGGGCCCAAGCGGTAGCGGTGAGCCATTTACGCCGCCTGCTTCTGGTTCTCGACGTAGCGGCGCACCACTTCGAGCGGGGCACCCCCCACCGTGGACACGAACCATGATGGCGACCACAGAGACGGCAGTCGCCGCAGCGGCGCGAACTCTGCTCGCAACATGCGCGACGAGCAGCCCTTCAGCTTCTGGACCAGCTTGGGCAACGCGACAACAGGCGGGACTTCGACGAGCAGGTGAACGTGATCGGGCATCACCTCGACCTCGATCACCTCGCCACCGGCCTCGGCTACCACCTCAGCGATGATCTCCTTCAGTCGAGCCTCGACCAGCCCGGCCAGCAGGCGACGGCGG
>Ga0078972_1003374_pt1 | contig 48128 bp, 37 predicted proteins | sample YelNatPaOPGAMG01_FD_67568 | JGI IMG/M metagenome (GOLD analysis project Ga0078972, IMG submission 67568) | Hot spring thermophilic microbial communities from Obsidian Pool, Yellowstone National Park, USA - OP-RAMG-01 (SPADES assembly) (version 2) | ecosystem: Environmental > Aquatic > Thermal... | reverse complement strand
TGCTGTCAAAGGCGCGGAAGTTAGCCCACCCCTTCAAGGACAGCGTCTTGGTGATCGCCGCCGTCAGCGTCGTCTTCCCATGGTCAATGTGACCAATCGTACCCACATTCAAGTGTGGCTTGGTTCGCTCAAACTTGGCCTTCGCCATTCTGCTACGTCCTCCTTAAACAATCCCGACGCCTAGCTCTCGCTAACAAAGGCGCGTCCCTGAAGCCCACGATCGGACTCGAACCGATGACCCCGTTCTTACCAAGAACGTGCTCTACCTGCTGAGCTACGTGGGCAGGCGACTCGTGATACGTAAAACGTGATGCGTAAAACGCAAGACTGCCACGGCGGAACAACTGCGGCAATTCGTGGCGCTCGCCATGGCAGAACCCACCGCAAGCGTCAGGCCTTCTGCCATGGCGGCCTTACGCATTACGTATCACGTCTCACGCCGAGTGGGCAGGGAAGGATTCGAACCTCCGAAGGCTGAGCCAACTGATTTACAGTCAGTCCCCTTTAGCCACTTGGGTACCTGCCCATGTTATACCGTCTACCAGAGATCTACGGGTCGACGGCGCCTGCGGGCCAATCTGCAGGCCGGCTCCGCAGTCCAGAGCCGACGGTGGGACTTGAACCCGCAACAAGCGGTTTACAAAACCGCTGCTCTGCCGTTTGAGCTACGTCGGCACGCAAGAGTCTATTATACCATAACCGTGCCGGGCGTCAAATAGGAGCGCCGCTTGGCATTGTTCCCAGGCGCCCCCACGCTGCCCGCGCGCCCATTGCCACGTGCAGATGCGCTGGGGAGTATACAGGGAAAGCCGGTTCCTGTCAAGGTTGCTGGTCGAGAGGTCGAGAGGGGGCACCCAAAATGCGTCAGCGAGTTCACGGCCAGCGGGCTGCCGTCAGAGGCGCTCTGCCCTGGCAACTGGGCTCTACGCTTCGCGTTACCCCGGTACAGGGCCTTTTGGGGGTCAGGGCATGCCCTGACCCCCTCTCCCGGGTTGAGGCCGGGCAGCAGCATGACGGAATGGCCGGCTGCAACCCGGGCGGCGCATACGGATCCTGGATGCACTTCCAGAAAGGAGCATACCCTGGACCGATGGTTTCCCTCTCCGGCGCTTCACAGGGCCGGGTCCGCACCAACGCGGAAGAGGGCACAGGGGTGAGGGCGCCCCGCCAGAGGCTACCAGAGCCTGCATTCCGAGGCTCGCCCCATCCCAGAGTGCCCCTCATTGTGAGCCGGCAGCGTGCGGTGTTCTTATGCCTGCTGTGCCATCTCGGCCAGTTGCTGCTCGCTCACGGCGCCGGCCTCGCGGCCCGCCAGCACGTCCTCGACGATGCGCAGGAACTCCTGCGGCCGCTCCTGAGCGGCATCGAGCCCCGTCTGCTCCATCACGTGCAGCCGGGCACGGGGCTGCAGCTGCAGCAGGCGCCTGGCGTCGCTGAGCGGGGTAACCCTGGCCTGTCGCCCCCAGATAAGCGATATGGGCTGGCTGAGCGAGCGCAGGGCATCATCGATGGGCACATTCAGATGGCCGGAAAGGAAGGCGACCAGGGGATACTGCCCTCCAGGTTGGTGCGCTGAGATATAACCGTGATTCACCGTCTCATCGCTGATGCGTGAGGGATCGTAATAGGCCTGGCTGGCCAGGTAGGAGCGGATGTATGTGCGGGTGGCGATCAGGTTGCGCAGGCCTTCACCGAGGTCGGGCAACACATTGGCCGCCAGGTAGAGTGCTTGCTGCCCCGCGCTTGGCTCCACCATCCGGCCGACCTGCCCCGTAGGGGCCTCCAGGATCAGCCGCCTGATCAGGTCAGGCGCTTCGCTGGCCGCCCGGATGGCATGCCCGCCAGAGAGCGAGCTGGCCACCACAGTGGCCGGGCGCCGGACCACAGCGCGCAGGAAATCGATCAGCAGGCGCACGTAGAGCGGCCCCGAGTAACGCAGGTAGGGATGCGCTGAGTGGCCAAAGCCCAGAAGGTCATAGGCATAGACCTGATAGCGCTCGGCCAGCCCCTCGAAGATCCCGCGCCACTCGTGGCTGTCGGCGCCGGCATAGATGCCATGCACCAGCACGACCGGTTCGGCATCACTGCGGCCGCGCTGCGTATAATAGATCATCCCCCCCGGCCACGGGTAGGTATTGGCTTCGCCATCCAGGGGCGCGGGGAAGCTGAGGTTCCGTGTGCGCCGCCAGACCCAACCATTCCAGGCCGACAGGCCCAGGTAACCCGCCCCCAGCGCCGTCAGGAGTTGCCGAACACGGCTTGAAATGCTCATGCGAGGCTCCTTCTCGCGCAATGATACCGAATCCACGGCGGGACTCACGGTCCTCAAGGGCACACGCATGCAGGTCCCATCCTGGATTCGGTTTGGCTCTCAGCATTGGTCTGGGCCTTTGCTGTGCCATAGTGTTCAGCAAACTGCGGGCCACGAAAAGGGCAGGGCGGATTGGGCTGGGGCACAGAAAAAGCCCCGGCGTGAGAGCGCCGGGGCTAGTAGAATGCTGGATTATGTCGTTACGCCTTGGTAACGTTGGCAGCCTGTGGGCCGCGGGGAGTATCTTCGATTTCAAACTCGACCTGCTGCCCCTCCTCGAGGTTACGGAAGCCTTCCCCCTGGATGGCGGAATAGTGGACAAAAACGTCCTTGCCGCCCTCACGGGAGATGAAACCGTAGCCCTTGGTCGTGTTGAACCACTTGACCGTGCCGATGATACGCTCTGCCATGCTTTCGATCTGTCCTTTCCTGTGGAACCCACCTGTGCGTCCTGCTCGTCCCTCGGCGCCGGCGTCTTGCTCTGGAGAGAGCTGCCCTGCCATCCAAATGCAAACCGCCCAGGCGTCGGCCCGAGCGGTTGATTGGAACTGCGGAACAGAGCCTGACAGCAATTACCTGAGGACTATAGCACGGTTCTTCTACCCGCGCAAATTGGCGTTTTTGGCCGTATTTGTAACCAACGTCAGGCCTCCAATCTCTTCGCACTGGCCCGAGGATCCGGCCAGGCGCCGAGGCTGGCCAACCCCGCCAGGGCCAGCCCTGCGGCCAGGGCAAAGAGCGGGCGTAGCCCCCAGATCTGAGCGATCACGCCGCAGAGGGGCAGCGCCAGGGTGGCGACCCCCATCACCGTATTGGCCAACCCCACATAGAGTGATCGTTCTCGCGGGTCGGAGACTTCGAGCAGAAGGTTCAGGCTGCCGACCATGCCGCCGCTCTGGATCAGCCCCATCATGACAAAGATCAACAGGTAGAGGGCCGGGGGCCAGGAGGGTTGAAAGACGGTTGCCAGCAGGTTCTGCGCCAGGGCCAGGCCGCCGGTGAGCCCCAGCAGCAGCTTGTTGCTGAGATGATCGCTAACCCAACCCCACATCAGGTTAGACGCCAGCTCGCTGAGTGTGTAGATCACCAGGAAGAGCCCGTTCAAGCGCTGCGGCCCACCCAGCTCGGCTGCTTGCACGACAAAAAACGAGGTGGTAACGCTTGCCCCAATGAACAGGATGCGCGTGAGCAGGAAACCGCGCAGGGTGCGATCGCGCCGCAGGATGATGGATACGGAATGGCCCAGGCCGGGCGTCTTGTCAATGGGAGGGACGCGGTCAGTTTCCTTCCAAAAGGAGAGTGAATAGAACATGACGGCGAGAACCCCCAGGTTCACAACCGCCAGCAAGCCAAAGTTGCGGGGAAACGCCAGCCCAAACCCCGAGCTGATGACGCGAGAAACAAACAGGCTGCCCGCAACCGCCAACAGGCCACCCGTGAGGTTGCGCCAGGCGAAGAAAGAGCCCCGGCGCGAGGGGTCAACCCCCTGCGCCACCAGGTCCGAGAAGGCGAGCCCGGTCGCACCCCCAATCAGCCAGAAACCAGTAAAGGCGATGAGCACCAGGGCCAGCAGGGCCTGCAGGTGCGCGGGGCCTAACAAGAATGGGCCGGCGGCCAGCGCCAGCCAACAGAGCACGCGCAGGTTGCTTGCCACGTTGTAAAAAGGCACCCGGCGCCGCTGCCGCTGGAGGTAGCGCGATAGAAAGAGTTGCGGCAGGAACCAGCCGCCATTCTGAATCGGCAGTAAGAGCCCAATGACGACCTTGGACGATGTGATCTGGCTGACGAACCAGGGCAGCACAATCGCCCCATCGAGCAGGGCAAGCGACAGTCGGTAAGCGGCGCCATTGAGCACGCCGAGCCAGTAGTTGCGTTGCAGTGCCTGAGGCGAGAGTTCGCTGGAATCCAACAGTGCATCCCCTTCAAAGAGCCCGAAGACAAGGGCCCCGTGCACACCTGCAGCCGATTATAAACGTGCTCTCTCCACCGGTCAATGTGGCCCTGTTGCCCTGTTTGCCCGTGGCCCAACCCTTGCTCGCATACCCTAGCCACTGCACCGGCAGTACCGGCAGAAGAAGGAGGGTATCATGCAGACCGACAAGCTGGCGCAAGCGTTGGAGCGTTTTGTCAATACAGAAGACTGGGAGGATGCACGCCGCACGGTGGAGGAGAACAAAGACCTCCTCAGTGACCGGGCCCTGTCGCTTCTCTCCGAGAATATCGAGGATTATCGCCGGGCTCAGCGTGACGATGTCGCCGATTATCTGGAAGAACACCGAGAGCTCCTCGAGCGCAGCCGTGCGGTCGGCATCGAGCGCGCATTCGAGGAGGCCGAGCAACGCGCCCGGCAGACGCTGGATGCGCGTCGCAATCAGTTGCAGGCCCTGCGGCCGCAGAGCCCGACTCCAGTACAGGCGACGGTATGGCAACTGCTGGACAGCCAGTCGCCCGAGGAGCTGGACCGTGTGCTCAAGGAACACCCCGAGCTCTCTCGCAGCGAGGATGCCCTGAACTATGTTGACGAGCTGATGAGCCGCGCCCGGCAGGCCGGGGCGAAAGAAGCGGAACAGTACCTGCGTGAGTATCATGAACTGTTGCGCAGCTTTTTCGAGTTGCCGCCGCTCATGCGCGCCCTGCAAGAGTTTATGAGCGTGCCGACCTGGGATGAATCGCGTGACGTCTTGAGGGCCCACCCGGAGATCATGAGCCCGGAGGCGCTGCAAACCCTCTCCAATCTCATCGATGCGGCCAAATCCGAAGCGGATGAGGCGACAGTCAAGGTCCTGAGCGCTTACCGCCATGTGCTCGAGCGTGCTCAACAGGTCGGCCCTGAGCAGGCTATCGAAGAGGTTAAGCAGACCGAGATGGCGCATTAGCGCTTCGGGCAGGCCCTATCCGGGGGTGGTCTTTCTCCCTCTTGACAAGATAGAACATTTGTGCTATTCTGGTATTGCCCCTCCCCACTCGATGCCGGAGCGGCCGCAGGTGCGCCCTATGAGAGGCACTCTACGGGCTGCTCCGGCTCCCCCTTGGCGAAGGAGAGCAGGATCATGCGTCCCCTCACTCCCACTCTGCTGGCTGCCCAACGCGCACCCGGCGCGGTGCCTGCCGTGCGCGCCCGCATCGAGGACCGTGAGTTGCGCTGGACGTGCCTGCTGGGCGGCATCGACAGTGCGCGGCCGACGGCCGGCTGTACGACCAGGGATGCCCTCGTGCGCGTCCGCATCTCCGCTGCGGGCGCCCTCGAGGTGCAGCGCATTGACGATCCGGCGGCCGGCGACCCGTGGCAGGTCTGGACTCTGCTGGCCGCCGATGCGAACCCAGCCTCCGACGTAGCGATCTCAGCCGAGGACGCTGATGGCGATCATCTGCGGGCCTTTTACGTGCGCGGCAGCGACCCCTACCGGGTCTCGTGGCTGCAGAGCGCCGATGGCGGGCGGACCTGGTCGGCCCCCAGCGACTGCTTCAGCGGCCTGGCGAGCCCCAGCGCGTGTCTGGCCAGCGCCAACGCGCAGCTTTTTTACCACGACCCGGGCGATCATTACCTGAAGCTGGCCCTGCGCAGCGGCTGGGATACGGGGGGCTGGGCGGTGCATGTTTGGGCCGGCTCCGGCGCCCTTCCCACTCGTTACGGCCTGGCGGCAGGCTTTCGCGAGGGAGTGTACTACCTGGCGAGTTGCGACGAAGAGGCGGCCGATATGCGCCGTCTGCGCACCGGCGCCTATGACCCGGCAACGGATGCCTGGACGGGCCCCACGCCCATCGTGCCGCCCGGGCTGCCGGCGGCAGCTTTTGCCCCCAAGTACCCCAGCCTGTGCTTCGCCGACGGCTGCTGGCACCTCTCGTACCTGGAGACTCTGAGCGGCGTGCTGGCCTACGCCGAGCCCACCCTCATCCATTCCGCCGACTGGGACCACTGGTCGTTCGCCTGCTGGGTGCCTCTGGACGCCACCGTGGAGACCCGGCCGGTGCTCATGAGCCTGGGAGCGACCTATTATCTGTCGTACGAGCGCACGGTGTGGCAGGCCGCGGCCTATCGGGAGGAGGATGGGGATAAGTATCATGTGGAGCCGGAGGTGGCGGGGTATACGGTGGAGGAGCAGCCCTGGTACGGCTATGCCCAGGTCGAGCTCTACAATCCCGGTGACCGCTACCGCAGTCTGCAGCAGGCGGGGACGCCCGGCGCCGCTCTGCGCCCCCTGGCGCGCCTGGTGCTGGAGCGAGGCTACCAGACCAGCGTCGGCGAGGAGCGAGTGGGGCGCACGCCCTATTACATCATCAGCGCCGCCATCCGCCGCGGGGGCCAGGGCCCCACCCTGCAGCTCGAATGCGAGGATGGTTGGGGCTTGCTGCGACGCTGGCGGCCCGATGCCCTCTACGTGTGGTCGGGCAAAAGCATCCGCTGGCTGATCGCCGAGGTGCTCTACCGCGCCACGGGCCTCAGCTGCCGCTTCGATAGCGACCCAGCCTGGGATATGACCCTGGCCGGCTTTGCCCTCGCCCCCAGCAACTGGGACGACACGCTCTCCGAGGAGCGGCGCGCCTGGCTGGCTCGCGAGCGGCGGGGCGGCCTTGAGGTCGAGGGCACACGCGATACAGGCCTGGGCGCTGTGCGCACACTCTTGGCCAAGGTCTCGGGTGCCGGCTGCTGGCAGGTCGATGGCGCGCTCTATTGCTACGTGCCCGCAGCCCAGGCCCTGTGCAACCCCTACATCATCGGCCAGGAGGGCGAGATCCACGATGGCCTCTATGGCTGCAGCCTGCGGTGGCCCACCCAGGCCCGCGTTTTCGGTGAGGGCGCTGCTGGCTCTAGCGCCGTCGCCACCGGGCAGGGGTACACCCGGCGCTACCTGGCGACCAGCATCGACGCGGACCTCAGGACCTGGGACAGTTGCCTCGCGCGCGCTCGCGGCCTGGTCCAGGAGGGGCAGGCGCGCGCCTTCCAGGGCTGGGTAGAGACGCCCTGCCAGTGTGGACTCGAGCTCGGTGACCTGTTGCAGGTGGCCGACGAGCACGCCCCATTCGGCCTCGATGAATACCTGCGTGCGGCGGGCATCGTGGAGCAGTACGGGCCGGCGCAGGGGGTGTTCAGGACAAGGGTAATGATCGAGGGGGCGTGAACGGCAACTCGGTAACGCGCAGCTTGGCGGCGCCATAGGGGACGAGCGTTACCTCCTCACAAGGCTCGCTAGAGACGACAGGGCTCGGGGGCACGGGGCCGGCTGAGTTCTGCTGCAGGGTCCAGGCCGGCAGGCGACGGCCGCGGCCGTGCAGCAGAACCGGTGGCTCGGCGCTGAAGGGTTGGCGCGTCAAGGGGCGCTCTTCCACGGTCAGGGCCCGCTCAGGGTGGTCGGGGTCGAGGCACAGGCCATAGTTCCAGGGGCTGGCGGGGTACACCTCCCAATCGGGGCAGGGGTCTGCGCCGCGCAGGCGGCGCCATTCCTCGGCCACGCGCAGCGAGAACACCAGCGGCCCGCGCTCGATAGAGATGGCTTCATGGTCCCAGCGCATCGTGCGCAGCGCCATCGGCAGGGTCAGTGTCACCCGGTCCCCATCGGTCCAACGGCGCACCATCACTTGGAGGTGGCCAGAGACCAGCTTCTGCGCCCGTTTCCTGTTGATGCGCGCCGTCGCCCTGTCGCACCAACCCGGCACGCGCAGGACGAGCGGGAACTCGACCGGCTGCGGGCAGCGCAGGGTGAAAGTGATCTCCTCCCGGAAGGGGTAACCGGTCTCCTCCGTGATCTCCACCTCCACGCCCCCGGCCACGCGGGCGCGCACGGTGCAGGGCGCATAGGCCAGGGCGGCCAGACCGCCGTCAATGGTGGCCAGCCACAGGTTCTTGACGAACTTGGGCCAGCCCTGATGCATATTGGCCGTGCAACAGCCGAAATTCGGTTCCAGGCCAAACAGGTTGGCATCGTCGCCGTTGTTGTACCAGTTGCGCGGGGCCAGCGAGACCAACACCTGGTTGGCCTGCTGGACGTACTGATGCGCCCAGCCGTCGGGAGTTATGGCCGCCGGCAGGGCGTTATAGGCGGCCTTTTCCAGGGCATCGGCCAGGCCCACATCGGCAAAGAAGGGCAGCAGCGTCTGCAGGCTGAACATGAACTCGACCACGGAACAGAGCTCGGTGCCCTGGGTCGGAACCCTGCCGCTGAGGTGCTCATCGCCGCTCCAGACGCCGCCCGGCTGGCCGTGATAGCGCATCAGGTTCTCAATGCCGCTCCACACGGCCTCCCGCTGCCGCTCGTCGCCCGATTGCTGGAAGAAGAGCCCCGGCGCTTTGATGCCCATGGCCACATCCACCACGTGGTGGGTGTGATAGTGCATGATCTCGTGCATGGCCTCTTGAGACGAGGTTTCCTCCCCCAGCCGGTTCCAATCATAGTAAAAGGCAATCGGCCGGGTATAGGGGAAATCGCTCAGCAGGTTCGCCCAATCCAGGGTCTGCCGGTAGACCGTCGCCGCCAGGTCGAGCAGAAACGGCTCGCGCGTGCGGTTGTAGAGCCAGTAGAGGGCATAGAGATTGTCGCCCCCGCGCGCGGTGGCCCAATCCTCCAGCGGCTGAGACTCGATCTGCGCCGCCTGGTAGCGGAAATAGCGCTGCATGAAGGGGATCACGCGTGGGTCATCGGTGGCCTCCTGGTATTGCAGCAGGGCCTTGAGCATTACCATACGCGGCCACCAGTCGGGGTTGGCGGCGGGGCCGAACTGGCCGGTGGCCGTCTGGCTCTGCAGCGACCACTCCAGCCAGGCGCGGGCCTTGGCGATGAGCGCCTCGTCACGTAAAAGATAGGCCAGGGGCACCAGGCCATCGCAATAGTACGGGCCGCGCTCCCAATTCTCACCGGCCCCCCCCAGCCAGCCGCTATCGGGGCCCACCGAGGGCCAGACCTCGTCGAGGTGACCGGTGAGGCCCGCCGCCTGAATCTCCAGTTGATCGCGCAGCCAGCCCCGGGGCTCGATAGCGCCCAACGGCAGCGGGGCCAGCGGCGCCCGCAGCAGCGGCTCAGCGTTAAAGATGTAGTAGGGGTTGGGCATACCACTCTCCTCTACCGACTTGTATCTGCTCAATCCGGATGTACCCGGAGCGCCGGCGTGCGGGGCGTGGGTGCGCCTCGGTCGCGAGGTCACCGCCCGTATTCGAGGCGACCTTTGCCAGACAGGTCACAGTCTAGGGCGCAAGGGAACGGGCGTCAAGTACCTCAAGCTGCGGAACAAAGGGAACTATCACAACACGACTGGACTCCGGCATCAGGCTCCGCATAGCCGCCGGCGAGAACCTCTAGAGGGGTGTTGGTGTGCTGGACTTGTCGCCGGATGCTCTGCAGAGCATCCGGCGACAGTCCAGCACACCAACACCCTCAGACCCTATGCCGGGGCGGCAGCGGAGGCCGGAGCCCGGCTGCAGGCTGCAGATCAGTCCTGGGCCTTCACCATGGCCTCGGCGGCCCGGCCGATGGCTTCGAGCATATAGCCCCGGCTGCGGCGGGTGATGCCGATGAGGTCAAAGGGGCGCGCGGAGAGGTGGTGCAGCCAGTTCTGCAGGCTGGTGAGGCAGGTGAGGGTGCCCCCGCCCGAGCCGCCCGCCGCGGCGACGGCGATGGCCCGCTTGCCGGCGAGGGGGCCTTCCGCACCCAGGTGCGCCTCACAGCGGCGGAAGCGGTCCAGAAAGGCCTTGGCCGATTCGCTCGGCTCACCCCAGTAGACAGGGGTGATGATGATATAGGCATCGGCCGCGGCCATACGCTGCTGCAGGGCCGCGAAATCATCATCCTGACAGCAGACATGCTGGTCTCGACAGGTGCCCCAGCCGTTGCCGCAGGCCTTGCAGCGGCGCAGATCCAGGTCGTTCAGGCGCACATCCTCAACCTCCGCGCCGGCGCGCCGCGCCCCCTCCACTGCCGCAGCGGCGCAGGCGGCGGTCAGGCCGTCGCGGTTCGGGCTCGATTGCAGAATAAGGACTCTCATCTGATCCCTCCCAAGAGAATGATGCGTAATACGCTATCATAAGGTTGCCACTTCGAAGCGCTCGCCGTTCCGTGCAGGTTGCGCGCACAACCGGCACAAAGCAGCAGCGACCTTACGCATCGAGCATGACGGATCAAGTACAGAATTTGCTTACCACATCCCACAGCACGCGCACACCGAAATGCAGCGAGGCCACAGGGATGCGCTCGTTGTGGCCATGGGCCAGGCTGGTCAGGGGCATATCGGCCGGAAGCTGGCCGGGCGTGAACCCATAGACTGTGATGCCCAGCCGGGCATACTGGCTGGCATCGGTCGCGCCAGAGAGCATAAAGGGCAGGGGTACCGCCTCTGGGTCATGGGCGATGAGCGTCTGCCCCAGCAGGCGGAAGAGATCGGTATCGCTGCGAAACTCGACGCCAGGCTGTGACTTGATCGGCTCGATGGTCACTCCCGGCCCTACAATACGGCGCAGCTCGCTCACGGCGTCGGCAGCTGTCTGGCCGGGCAAGAGGCGGCAATCGACCTCAGCCTCCGCCTGGCTCGGGATGACGTTCGTCTTGCCCCCGGCGCGCAAGCCAGTCGGCACCGCCGTATTGGTGAGCAGCGCCTGGAGCAGGTAGCGCACCCCAGCCGGCAACCGCGGCAGAATGAGCGGCGCCAGGCCCGGGTTGAGCAACCCCCGCAGGAACGCCGCACGCAGTGGGGGTTGGCTGGCCGCCAGGGCCTGCACAAACCCGGCTACCGCCGGTACCACATGCACCGGCATGCGCGCCCCATCCTGGATGCGAGCCACCGCTTCCGCCAGGCGCACAACGGCGTTGGCGTCGTTGGGTGTAGAGCCATGCCCAGGGACGCCATCGGCGCGCAGCTTGAGCCAGCAGATGCCCTTTTCGGCGAGCTGGATCGGGTAGCAGCGCCGGCCCAACATGGGAACCAGGGTGCCGCCAAACTCGGTGAGGCCATACTCGGCGCGCACCAGGTCCGGGTGGTTCTCCACCAGCCAGCGCGAGCCGTACTCCATGCCCATTTCCTCATCGGCCACGGCAGCAAAGATCAGGTCGCGCTTGAGGGGCAGGCCCTGGCGCCGGGCCAGGAGCATGACCATGAGGCTCATCGCCGCCATCTGCTTCATATCGAGCGCGCCGCGCCCCCACACAAATCCATCGGCCACGGCGCCGGAGAACGGCGGCTGCGCCCAGCGCTCGGGCTCGGCCGGCACCACATCGAGATGGGCGCTCAGCAGGAGGGGAGGCTTGGAGCCATCGCCGCGCAGGCGCGCAATCAGGTTCCCACGCCGCGGCGCCGCTTCCAGGAGTTGCATCTCGGCCAGGCCTGCACGCTCCAGCACCTGTTTCAGATAGAGCGCAGCCGGCGTCTCGTTGCCCGGTGGATTGGTGGTATCAAAGCGAATCAGGCGCGACAGGTGTTCGACCGTCTCATCACCGACCTGCAGCCACTGCCGCTCATCGAGATTCATCATATGCCCCCCTTGAGGAACCCGATGCTGCTGAAATCATACCATGCATGGAGGACTTTGTCGAAATGAGCGGCAAGAGTTGCGAGAGGCACGGGACTTGCTGAGAGCAAAGCCAGGAGGTGGGGCATGGCGGTAGTAGATCAAACGCGCACCTGGCAGGCGGAGCGTGTGACAACAGGGGTGCCCAATCTTGACCGTCTGCTCGGTGGCGGGTTGGCGCGCGGCAGCATGCTGTTGGTCGTCGGCGGGCCGGGCACCGGCAAGACGGTGCTGACAGAGCAGATGGCTTTTCATTGGGGCGCCCAGGGCAAGAGCGTGCTCTGGCTGGTCACTCTCGGTGAGGCGAATGAAAAGTTCCTGACCAACCTGAGTGAGATGAGCTTCTACGACCGCCGCCAGATCGGGGCTACGATTGAGCTGGTCAACCTGACCCGCTTTTTGCACGACGGGGTACAGGCCGAGATGAATGTCATCCGCGAGACGCTGCGCTCAGCATCCTTTTCATTCGTCGTCATCGACGGCTTTCAGAGCCTACGCTGTTTCATGGACAGCACGCGGGAAGTGCGCCTGTTCCTCTCCGAGCTGGGCGCGGAACTGGCGCTCATGGGCATTACGCTCGTCATCACCGCCGATGCCGACCCCACACGGTATTGGGAATCGCCCGAGTTCACCATGGCCGACTGCATCATCTCTCTGGAACAGACTGTCATCGACGGGCGCCAGCAGCGCCAGTTGCAGGTGCTCAAGCTGCGTGGGCACTCGACCATTGGGGGGCCCCACAGCTTTGCGATCTCGCGTGATGGCGTGCACACCTATCCGCGGCTGGAGAGCATCGTGTCTTCCGTCCAGGCGCCCTATGGCCCTGGACGCCAAGGGTTCGACCTGCCGGGGCTCGATCACCTGCTGAATGGCGGCCCGCTCGAGGGCAGCACCACCCTGATCATGGGCAGCCCGGGCACAGGCAAGAGCCACCTGGCCAACCACTTTCTGGCCGCTGGCTTGCGTCAGGGCCAACCCAGCCTGCACGTGGCCCTTTTCGAGCTGGAAGAGCGCATCCTGCAGCAGGCCGATGCCTTTGACCTGCCCTTCCGCTCAGCACAGCGCGATGGGCTCCTGCGCATCATCGCCCATGAGCCGGGGGACTGCTCTCCGGACGCCTGTGCGGAAGAGATCATGCGCGACGTCGAGGCGCGCGGCGTGCGCCGCCTGGTGATCGACAGCATCGATACCATCGAGGGAGCCTTGGCCCCGCACGGCCGCGCCATCGACTATCTTTCGGCTTTGGTCACCTATCTGCGAGGCCGGAGCGTGACCAGCGTGCTAACCTATGGGCTGTCGCGCCTGCTCGGCACGGCAGTTGATCTCCCAGAGCCCATGGCCGCCCAGGTCACCAGCAACTTGATCATGCTGCATTTCGTGGAGCGCGGTGGGCGCCTGCGGCGCTTCCTCTCCGTGGTCAAGATGCGCTATTCGATGCACTCGAACACCATCGCTGAGCTCCTGCTGCACGAAGGGCGCGTGAATGTGGTCACCGAGCCCATGCATGGCGAGGTCGAGCCGGTCGGTGCAGCCGCTTGCGCTCCCGGTGAGCGCCAGACCGAGGGAGGTTATTACCCGTTTCGGCTGACGCAGTAACCGGCCATAAACGCGGAATCGGAAAGGGCCTTCCCTGTGAGGGGAAGGCCCTTTCCGATTTCTCAGTAGCGGGGCCAGGATTCGAACCTGGGACCTTTGGGTTATGAGCCCAACGAGCTGCCGCTGCTCCACCCCGCATCGTTTATTCAGTTCAGAGCGATGAAAAACGCCCGGTCGAGCACCGGGCGCTTCCTGTCGTTCAGGTGGCGGCGACTAGACTTGAACTAGTGACCAAGGGCTTATGAGTCCCCTGCTCTGCCGCTGAGCTACGCCGCCATGGGGCACGCGTACGCGCCCATCAGGTAGCGGGGCCAGGATTCGAACCTGGGACCTTTGGGTTATGAGCCCAACGAGCTGCCGCTGCTCCACCCCGCAACGCAGGCATTAATATACCACAACCAGGCGCTGATGTCAAGCGCGCGCTTTCAGCGGTCCGCTGCAATGGCGACCCAATGCACCCCTATTATAACAAGTCAACTGCCAAAAAGCAAATCCCACCAGCGGTTCCAGTTCGCGTGGCCATTGGTGGAGGACGCATTGCCCGTTTCCAGATCGGCAGCCGGCACAGGCGCCGGCTGGGGCACGACGATGATGCGGCGGTCACCCGGACGGATCTTGTTCAACTCGGAACGGGCGATCTGCTCAACATAGTCATCGGACTGCACATAGGTGCGCGTAGCTTCCAGCGCGGCCTGTTCTGCACGCAATTGGGCTACCTGACTATCGGCGATGGCCAGAGCGCCGCGCAGGCGGTAGATCTCCAGGATTTGCCCGCCAAAGGCCAGCAAAAAGATCACTGAGATGGTGAGTGCGGAAACGGCGATCAGTTGCTCGGTTGTGAGCCGGTTGAAGAAGACCTTCTTGGGCATGGCTCCCCCTTGATTGCAGTGCATCATCTACATACTAGTCGCATTTCCCCTGCGGGTCAAGCGCGGGGATATTGGGATTGACAAGCCATTCTGACCCGCCTATCCTCAGGCGCTAGAAACCGCCGCGGCCGGGGCCGCCCAATGGCCAACCGGCCGTTGCAGGATGGGAGTGCGATTTGCGGGTCCGATTGCTCATCTCATCGGCCAGAATCACCCTGGCCCTGGCCATCCTGGGAGTGATGCTCCTGGGCGACCCACCAATCATCGTGCGGGGTGTGCTGAACCCGCAGCAAGGGCAGGCCCTGCTTTCCCCTCCCCTGGCGCCTGCGGACCCGTCAAGCCTGAGCCTGGCAGGAGATTGTACGCCCACCCCCGTCTCCAGCCCGCTGTATCCGCCCGCAACCAGCGCGCCCACCTGGATCACGGCGCCAGAGATCCATCTTGACGCCCCAGTTGTAGAGATCACCTGGTTGCCAGTAGAGACCAACGGCGTTGAGGTGACCGAATGGCAGGTGCCCGATAGCGCCGCGGGCTTTCTCAAAGGCACGGCGTACCCGGGCACGCCCGGCAACACCGTGCTCGCGGGTCATCACAACATGGGCAGCGAGGTCTTTCGCTACCTGATTGATCTGCAGATCGGCGATGAGATCACCCTGTTTGTCGACAAGACGCCCTATCGCTACCGGGTGACACAGAAGGAAATCGTGCGTGAGCAGGGCGCCAGCGACGAGCAACGGCGCGAGAATGCTCGCTGGATCGGCCCCACCAACGATGAACGGCTCACACTGATCACCTGTTGGCCCTACACGGGCAACAGCCATCGCCTCATCGTCGTGGCGCGCCCGGCGCCCTGATAACGCGCAGCAGCGTATGGCAGTGCGCTCTATCTTGGTGCGTTGCGCCCATGCTGGTGTGAGAATCATCGTAGAGGCAGGCCGATAGCCTGTGCGCCCCACGGTCACCCACACGGCTCGGCAGAACATCTCTGCCCGTTAACCCGGTTTCATTCAGGTCAACGTTTGGTTTATGGAAGGTTTACGTCATTTTTATGTAAGAAGTATTGTAACCTATTGCTATTTTGCCATTCATACGCTATGATAGCCATGGATCAGCATTCAAACACCATCGCATGTCGGTCCTTTACGGGTGACAGGAGCGACGGGAGGAAACATCCATGGCTACAACGCAGGCACCTGAGCTGAGTACCCCATCCACTGGCGCCGACCTGGAGTTGGCCCAGCAAATCGTGGCCGGTGACCCCCATGCCCTGGAGATCTTTTACCAGCGCTACTTTACCCGGCTCTACCGGTTTGTTTACTACCAGGTCGGCGGCAGCCACGATGATGCCCAGGATGTGCTACAGGATGCGCTGATTGCCGCCCTCAAGTCGCTCCATTCCTTTCGTGGCGACAGCTCCCTCTATAGCTGGCTGTGCGGCGTAGCCTGGAACAAGGCCGCTGATTTCCGTCGCCGCGAGTATCGCATGGCCCAGGTCGAGCAGCGAAGCATCAAAGATCTGCGCGAGACGAAGGAAATGGAAGCCAACCCCGTGCCCGACAATGTGCTCCTGCGCCAGGAAAACAAGGAGCGGGTCAACCAGACTCTGAGCGCCCTGCCCGCCCATTACCGTCAGGTGCTGGTGCTCAAGTATGCTGAGGGGCTGCCGGTGGAAGATATCGCTCACATCATGCAGCGCACCTTCAAGTCCACCGAATCGCTCTTGACGCGGGCGCGCAGCGCTTTCCGCGAGTGTTACACAGCAGCCGTATCGTAGTTTAAGGCGTACGGCGCCTGATCGTGAGCGCGCTGTACCCATCATCAGATTGCGAGGGGCCGTGCCCTCTCGGGAGGAGAGCCTGTCTGAACTGCGCCGGCATCGCACCATCATCGTAACCGGGCCGGCGCCGCCGGGAACGTTCCTGCATCGTACTCCATTGCAGCTTTCGTAGCAGCACATCGCACCCCAAAGGGGCGTTTCCAGGCGGTTGAAGGCCTGCGGCGCATCATCGCCGCTTCATCGCATCAGGCTCGACATCACAATCGACATCGTTGCCCGCCTTCCCGAGCATCATCGCCGCATCCCACAGGCCCCTGCAGCGGAGCCCCCGGCCACGGGCCGGGGGCTCTCTTATTCACACACGCCTCCCTGCCCCCCACTTTCACTTTGCCCACCAGGGTGCATCCAGGGCCCGTATCCGCCGCCCGGGGTTGCAGGCAACCACTCCGCCAGGCTGCCGCCCAGCCTCAACCTGGGAGAGGCGTTTCGCAGCAGGCCCGTTATGCGATATAATCAGGCCAGATTGAGATAGAACCTGGACAGCGGAGAGCAAGATGCGACCCGTACGGAGACAAGTGGCCGTCATCGTGGGATGCGCCCTGATCCTGCTCCTGGCAGGAATCGGGGCCTACGGCTTTTCGCTGCGACTGCCCCTGTTCTCCGATGATATTGTGCAGACGCGCTGGCTGACCTGGCACACCGTGCCTGATCTGTGGCTCTCAGCGCGGGGCCTGGGCTATTACCGCCCCCTCTCATTCACCCTCTGGCAATTGCTGGTGCTGCTCCAGGGCGGGAACGATCCGCGACTGCTGCACGGCATGGTGCTCGCCCTCCATCTTCTGAACACGGGGCTCGTGTTTGCGCTGGTGTACGGGCGGGCGCGGGCGCCAAGGCGGCGCCCGGCGGTAGGCCTGGCGGCCGCGCTGCTCTTCCTGCTCTACCCTTTCAGCTACCAGGTCGTGCCCTGGGTCTCATCGTTGATGCACCCGCTGGTCACCGCGCTCATGCTGGGCGCCCTCCTCTTACACGAGGCGGCCGAGAAAAGGCCCCAGCAGGCCAGGGGCTACAGGCTGGCATCAATCGCTCTGGCGCTGCTGGCGCCCTTTGCCCACGAAACGGGGTTCCTGGTCGCGCCGCTGATGCTGCTGTTCATGCTTACGGCCGAACCCGCCGTACCGCTGCGGCGCGCCCTCCGGCAGATCTGGCCCTATGCACTGGCGGCCGTCTGTGGCCTGGCGGTATGGCTGGCGGCGCCCAAAGGCGGCGCCGAAGGGCATCTGTTTGACCTGGCAGCCCGCTGGCAGAATGCGCTCTACCTGGCCCAGGGCCTGATCTACCCCGTCACCCCCCTGGTGCGCCTGGCCCCCCCTGCCTTTACCTCGTTGGCGCTTGCCCTGTGCACCGCCATCCTGGCCCTGGGCGGGGGATTGGCATTAGCGCGCCTGGGCCGGGGCAGGCTCGCTATGCTGGCCCTGGGCTGGTTCGTCCTGGCCGTACTGCCCGCCTGGGCGCTGTTGGATCCTGAATATGTGCAGGCGGGGGCGCGCCTGCTCTACGAAGCGGCGCCCGCCGCCGCCCTCTTCTGGGCGATCCCGCTGGACCTGCCACTCTCCGGCAAGCGGCAGCAGGCCTGGGGCCAGGCCGCAGCGGCGTTGCTCGTGCTGGCCATTGCCGGCGGCAGCTATGCCTTCATCGCTGCCCGGGCGTCGCTCTATGAGCAGGTGCGCCGGGCCGTTGCCGGCCTGGTCTCTGCCCAGCCGGCAGACGGGGGCTCCGTCCTGGTGGTCAACTATCCCCAGTGGCTGGCCCCAACGCAGAACTATTTCCCCATGGGGCACGAAGGGGTCGTGCTGGTGCCACCCATCACGGGAGGCGTGGGGGAGCTGCTCTGGGCGCACACCGGCCAAGAGCGCGAGGTCAAGACCATTGCCTACTCGGGGCTGTTGCCCCAAAAGCCATGGCGCTTTATCTTTCCGCCCGCCGGCGACGAGGTAGACGCCGATCAACTGCAAACCGCCCTGCGCGAAACGAAATGGGTCATCGTGACCCGCTACGATACCCCCAATGTCGCCGTCACCAATGTAGGCGGCCTGGAAGCGACGGGCCAGCCGCGGGCCATGGCTTACCAGGCAGCCTTTGGGCCCGTGGCGCTGCTTGCCGGTTCCTGCGCGCACGAGGGGACGAGCCTGCACATCACCCTGCACTGGCAGTGCTGGTCTACCCCAACGGAGGATCTGAACGTCTTTGTGCACCTGTATGACAGCTCGGGCAAGCTGGTTACCCAGACCGACGGCTACCCCGTGGCCGGCCTCTCGCGCATGCTGGCCTGGCAGCCGGGCGATGAGTGGTGCGATATGCGCAAGCTCGCCCTCCCGACGAACCTGCCCGCAGGAGAGTACACGGTCAAAGTCGGCCTCTACCCGGCAGGCGGCGGCGACCGCCTGAGCGCCATTGGCCCAGGGGGCGAGCGTTTTCCCGATGAGGCGGTGCCGGTGGCGAGTCTGACTATACCATAAAGGAGGCGTGAACATGGCAGTAACCCGTTTCTTCCTGCCCACGGAGATTGTGGCGGGCGCCGGTTCCTTTGCTCAACTGGGCAAGTTGGTGCAGCCCCTGGGCCGGCGGGCGCTGGTGGTGGGTAGCCCGGGGCGCCGCGGCCTGCTGGAGATGGCCACTGCCAACCTGGCGGCGGCGGGTGTGGAGGCTGGCCTCTATGCCGGTGTGGGCCACGAGCCGACGCTCGACGTCGTCGAAACGGCGCGCGCTCAGGCGCGAGAGATGGGGGCGGAGGTGGTGATCGGCATCGGCGGCGGCAGCGCCATGGATGCCGCCAAGGCCGCCGCCGGGCTGTACCATCAGCCGGGCACGGTCGCCGAGTATCACACCGGGCGCAAGCTCGATCCCCGGCCCGGGCTCCCCCTGGTCTGCGTGCCTACCACTGCCGGCACGGGCGCCGAAGTGACCAAGAACGCCGTGCTGATCGACCCGGCCCGGCGCATCAAGGAGAGCATCCGCGACGACTCCTGGTTCGCACGCCTGGCTGTGCTTGACCCCGAGCTGACCCTCTCGCTGCCCGCTGCCATGACGGCCTCGACCGGCGCCGATGCGCTCTGCCAGGCCATCGAATCCTACGTCTCCATCGGCGCCGGGCCGGTGAGCGACCCCCTGGCCGCCGAGGCCGTGCGGCTCATCGGGCGCAGCCTGGAGCGGGCCGTAACCCGGGGTGACGACCTCGCCGCGCGCAGCGATATGCTCTACGGGAGCCTCTTGGCTGGCATGGCCATGACCAATGCCCGCCTGGGCGCCGTGCACGGCCTGGCGCACCCCCTGGGCGCCCGTTACCACATCGCCCATGGCGTGCTCTGTGGGCTGCTCTTGCCCACGGTGATGGATTACAATATCGATTACGCCACCGACCGCTATGCACGCGTGGCCGAGCTGTTGGGGCTGGACGTGCGCGGCCTGGGCGCGAAAGAGGCAGGCCAGCGTGGGGCAGCCTGGGTGCGGGAGCTCCTGGCGCGCATCGGCATCCCCATGCAGCTGGGCCCCCTGGGCGTCAAAGAAGCGGATTTCGACGGCATCATCGCCGAGAGCCTGCAGCAAAGCTCGCTCAAGCACAACCCGCGGCCCATGCAGGCTGAGGATGTGCGGGCGGTGCTTGTGCAGGCTCTATAGACTTGGGTTGGCATGGAGTGTAAGGCACAATAATCAGTAAAACGTAATGAGTAAAACGTAATGAGTAAGGTCGCTGTGGCGGAGATTCTGCTGCTTCTTGTGGAATTCGCCCCGGCGAAGCTTGCGCAAAGCATCGAGCACGCCGAAATAGCGGCATTACTTATTACGATTTACTTATTATCGCAAGGAGGAAGCGATGGAAAAGGTCAACGAGAACGAGCTGGCTTTCCGCAACGGAGCGAGCGGGGTCAAGTATCTGTTCCGCGGTCCCAAGATCGATTGGGGCGTGATCGTGCTTCTGCCTGGCGAGCGGCTGGGGGCGCACTATCACGAGCAGGTGGAAGAGACGTTCTTTCTGCTCAGCGGGCAGGCGACGCTCGTGACGGGCGGCAAAGCGGTGCCCTTGATCCCCGGCGATGCGGTGCGCCTGGAGGCCCCGGAGGATCACGACATCCGCAACGATGGGGGCGAGCCGGCCAGGCTGGTCTTTATCAAGAGCCCCTACCTGCCTAAAGACAAGATCGATGTCCAATAGTCTGGGGCGTGCTTTCCAGAGCCGATGGCTCAGCCGGGGCATGCTGTTCGTCGCGCTTGCGCTCTACCTGGCGCTGGCGATCTACCAGTGGAACCTGCCCGGCCTGAATTACGATGAGGCCCTGGATGCAGTGCCGGCCATGCATTTGGCGCTCCACCGGCCGCTGGACAACGAGGGGGTGCTGCACGTGGCCGGGCATGACTGGCCACTGATGGTGATGCCCTATGTGGGCTGCACCAGCACCTATCTGCTCGTGCCAGGCTTCTCTTGGCTGGGCGTCAACATGCTCTCGCTGCGCCTGACCAATGTGCTGGTGGGCCTCATCGCGCTGATCGCGGTATGGGGCTGCCTGCGCATGCTCCTGGATGAGCGTGCGGCGTCGTTGAGCACTCTGCTGCTGGCCGTCAACCCCAGCTTTATTTTCTGGTCGCGCATGGCGCCCTTTGTGGCGCTGCCCATGCTCCCGCTGGCCATGGTCACCCTGGGCTCGCTCTACCTCTGGTATCAGCGGCGACGGGGAGGCCCCCTCGTGCTGGCAGGCCTGGCGGTCGGATTGGGATTGAGCACCAAGGTGCTCTTTCTGTGGTACCCCGTCGCCCTGGCAGTGGCGTGGCTCCTCCTGAGCCCCTGGCTGGAAGGCGAGCGGACCTGGCGCGCCTGGCTCTGGCCCTGGCGCCGCACGAGCGTGGGCTACTGGGCGCTGGCCGCTCTGGCTGGGCTCGTGGGCAGTTGGATGCTCGTGCTCTACAATCTACAGGGCGACCGCACCCTCAACATGCTGCTGCGCAACGCCGTCCACACCGAGCTCTACGGTGTCAACAACCTGGACGTCCTGGGCAATCTGCATACGGTCTTTGCGACCGATTTCCGCACCTTGCTCGACGGGAGCTGGTTCGGCCTGAGCCTGGGGGGGCCCTATCACAACCCTCTGGCGGTGCCGGCCCTCGGTCTGGCCATTGTCGCCCTGGTCGCGCTGGGGTTGCGCAAGCGCCTGAGCTACAGCCCGCGGCGCCTGGCCCTGCTGGGGATTCTCATGTTCGCTATCGTCTTTCAGAGCGCTTTCACCATCACCGGGCTGGGCGCGTTGCACCTGGTGATCGCCTGGCCCATGCCGCAGGCGCTCATCGCTGCCGCCCTGCTCTCGCTGGCCGATGATCTGGCGCTGCAGATGCCCTGGCGGCGGCGCAGGGTGTTGTTGACCACGAGTGTCGTCGCCCTGCTGCTGATAGGGGCGGAACTGGCAACCACCTGTCGTTACCACATCACCCTGGCGCGCACTGGCGGCGTGGGCTTTTTCTCCGACGCCATCAATGACCTGGCCCACGATCTGCAGGCCCCTGGGGCCCCGCCGGCCGTGCTGCTCGACTGGGGCTTCCGGCGCAACTTGCAGATTCTCACCCAGGATCGCGTGCCCCTGGAAGAGCGTTATGATTACTCCCAACACCCCGGCGAGGGCTTTAAGCAGTGGATCGATGCGCGCGTCACCGGGCCGGCTGCCCTCTATATCTTCCATGCCCCCGGCCAGGAAGCTTTTGCCGGGCACCTGGAGGCCTTTATGGCCGCTGCCCAACATCACCGCCTGACCCCCGTCCTGGCGAAAACCTATTACCAGCGCGACGGCAAGCCCGTCTACCTGGTCTACCGGCTGGAGCCTGCGCCGCACCTCTTCAGCGCCCCCGCCATGCAGCATGTCACCCCCGCGCGCCTGGGCGAGAGCATCAGCTTGCTGGGCTATGACCTCGACGAGCAGGTCCTGCGCCCCGGCGGCGAGCTGCAGCTGACCCTCTACTGGCAGGCGCAGCAGCAGCCCGGCGCCAGCTACAAAGTGTTTGTGCACCTGGTAGGGCCAGGTGGGCAGATCGTCGCCCAATACGATGGCCAGCCGCAGAGCTGGGGCTATCCCACGAACCAGTGGCAGGCCGGTGAGGTCGTGCCCGACCGTATCTGGCTCTCCCTGCCGGGCCAGCTGCCGGCAGGCCCGTATACGCTCCTGACGGGGATGTACGAGGAGGCCTCGGGCCAACGCCTGCCCATCCTACAGAATGGGCAGCGCCCGCCCGATGACCGGCTGCCCCTCCAACAGTTCACTGTGCAAAAATAAGGGACGCGGATCAAGGCGGAAGACGCGGAGCGAAAAAGAGCCGATCCGCGTTTTCCGCGCTCGTCCGCGTCCCATCTTGGACAGCGGTTGTGCTTCTTATGCGGGAGCCAGGGCGCGCACGGCATAATAGGTGCGGCGGAGCGTGCGCGGAATCAGGCAGCCCGAAATCCAACTCAGATAATTCCGCCACTGCCACGAGGCCCCGCCCGGCATGGCGGAGCCTGCCAGGATCGCCCGGCGCAGGTCTTCGGCTGTGTTCCCGGGGAACCGGGTGTGGGCGCGGCCGATCACCGCCAGGTGATGGGCATCGCTGGAGCCTGTGGGCGTAAAGCCCAGGCTGTGCGCCAGTAGCGCGGCCCGGGCATTGGCCACATGCTGCACCAGGCTCCCGTTCAAGACCTCCATGCCATCAAGCGGCAAGAGCGCCAGCTCCTCAAGACTCCACCCGCGCGACCCGCGCCCCATCAGGCTGCTGGAGATCATATCAAAGGGGTGAGAGGCAACCGCCAAGCCGCCCTGCTCATGCACGGCAGCAATGCTATCCTCCATGGGCCGGCCGGGCGCAACTGGCTCATCAATGAAAAGGGCTAGCAGATGGCCATCGGCCGTCGCCACCTCTTCGCCCACAATCACCTGCAGCGCCAGGCCACGGCGCTCGGCATGGTCGCGGGCGCGCAGACCACCCGCAATACGGTTGTGGTCCGTCACCGCAATCACATCCAGATCGGTATGGTGAGCAACATGCTCGACGACCCGCTCCGGAGATGGCCCACCATCACTAAGGTGGGTGTGAATGTGCAGATCGGCCTTCCCCCAATATTCGGAAGAAGGCCGGACAAACTCTGGTTGTTGAATCATGACATCCCAAGATAATAGTGGATTTACCAGGGGGATTTTAGGCCGAATAATGGCACAAGTCAAAAACAGGCGCAACGACCAGAGCGCTAATGGCACGCGGGGGGGTCATTGGGGTGGAGGACCTGGGCAATGATGGCGTTGACCATATCCTCCTGGAAGGGAGGCCAGAGCACGAGGACACGGGTGGCCTGCAGGAAAGCCTCGGTCTCTGGGTTGAGCTCGCCGCTGGCGAGAAAGATAAAGCGGCTGATCATCTCGGGGCGCTGGGCGCGCGCCCAATCGTACAGGTCGGGTCCATCGAGGCGAGACATCTGCAGGCCACAGAGCACCAGGTCAAAAGTCTCCATCTCCATTTTGCTGCGGGCCAGGAGGCCATCACCGGCGGTGGAGAGAAAGTGCCCCTGGCGCCGCAACACGCGCGCCAACTGGCTCACCCGCTGGGGGTCGCTATCCGCCAGGAGGATGTTGCATGCGCCGCCAGGCGAGGGAGTGGAACCAAACGCCGACAGGCCCTGCGGGGGCTCGGGGGTCACAGGTAATTCCACACAAAAGACAGCGCCACCCTCTACCCTGTTCTCAGCCCAGATGCGCCCGCTGTGGCGCTGCACCACACTCCTGGCAATGGCTAACCCCAGGCCGGTACCGGCCCCCGGTTCCTTGGTCGTAAAGTAGGGCTGGAAGAGGTGCTGCAACACCTCTTCGGCCAGCCCGGGGCCATCATCGATCACGCGGATGGCGATCCGCCCATGAGGGGCGCCGGCCGAAGGCGGCGTCCAGGAGGATTCGACTCGCAGCATGCCCCGACCATGCGCCGTCGACATGGCCTGCATGGCATTGTTCATCAGATTAAAAAGCACCTGCTGCATCTGCGAAGGATCCGCCCAGGTCAGGGGAAGGTCCGAATCGAGGTCGCTTTCGCAGCGGATATTGGAGACGCGCGCCTGGTAAGTCAAAAGCTCCAGGGTTTGCATAATGAGGTCATTGAGCGCCACCCATTGGGGTTCTGCGCGCTGGCGGCGGGCAAAGGTCAGGAGGCCGCGCACAATGCGCCCACTGCGCTCCGCCTGGCGGCGGATCACCGTCAGGTCGCGCCGGGTATCTGCGTCCAGGCCGCTTGTCGGGATGATATCAGCCAGGCCCATGATGGTCGTCAGCGGGTTATTGAGATCGTGCGCCACTCCCGCCGCCAGCTGCCCCAGGGTGGCCAGGGTTTGCGCCTGGATCAGCTGCTCGCTCAGGCATTCGTTCTTCTGTGCCAAAGCCGTGTGTTCGACGCGCAGCTGGTTCATGGTCCTGAGCAGCCCATCGAGCTCCGCCAGGCCCGTCGACTCTGGGTGGGAGGGGTCCTGACTGTGCTGTAGACGTTCGATCGCCAGGAGCAGGCGATGCCTCAGGGCCAGGGTCAGCAGCACAATCAGCAAAATGCACGCCCCGGCGATGGCCAACCAGACCCAGGCCTGTTGTAACAGCAAAGCCCAATGGTCGCCCCACGAGCGGCCGATCACAAAGGCGCCTGTCAGAGAGCCATCGAGCCCATAAAGAGGCACCTGCACTTGCAGGTAGGGATTGGTGGAGAGATCGGCTTCATAGCCCCAATGCAGACGGCCAGCCTGCGTTGCCAACGCTCTCCACTCACTATCAGGCATCACGGTGCCCGCCAGTGAAGCATCATGGGCGCCCTTCAGGGTCGTCAGCACCCGCGTTTGGCCGGCAAAAAAACTGCTATCAAGGTCAGTATAGTCACGGATGGCCCGCAAGTCCTCCGCCGTGAAAGGCAGGGCCACCACCACCCATTGCCCGGAGCGCGGGGCTACACCGACGGCCACCAGGGTCCCACGATCATCGACCTCGATACCGCTGGCAGGGTCCGAAAAGTGGGGCAATAATGAGGCAAGGCGAGGCAAGGTGCGACCGGAACTGGAGGAAACAAGGGCGCCATCGGCGTTGAGGATCAAGACGGTGATACTGGGAGAACTCGAGACGGCGGTAGGCTGAGGCTGGAGGGCCACCTGTTCGGCCAACCGACGCGCAGAAACCAGCCGCTCTGCAATCAAGGCTCGCGCATACTGGTAGCCGGAAACGATCTCTTGCTCCCGGTTATCGCAGATGCGCCCCCAATCGATAGCAGCTACCGGTACAAAGCTGCCCATGATGACCAGGGCAGCAAGGATGCTGAATAGAGTCAACAGACGACGTATGCTTGGTTGGCGGCGCAGGGTCACCCCAGATGCTCCTATGAGTTAGAACAAGCCGCAGTGCCATGCAGAGCCGCCACAGGTTTCCCGAGCGGCGGGGGTGTGAAGGACAGCTTATCCAAGGTGGGGCATTTTGTCAAAACAAGCTCGGCACACCTCGCACCGATTTGCCCTGAGTGTGGACATGTGCTATACTTATGCAGGAACCGTAGAGGCGAGCCCGGAACGAAAAGAGGTAAGAGGGTATGTCCTTGGAGAAAGTTGAGAAGGACGCGATCATCGGGGAATACGCAATGCACGGCAGCGATACTGGCTCTCCAGAAGTCCAGATTGCACTGCTGACCACGCGCATCAACCGCCTGACTGAGCACCTCAAGACACACAAGCAGGACGAGCACTCGCGGCGCGGCTTGCTCAAGATGGTGGGTCAGCGGCGCCGGCATCTTGCTTATCTCAGTCAGAAGGACCAGGAGCGTTACCGGGCCATAGTCACCCGCCTGGGCCTGCGTAAGTAACGCGGTGTCAACCGTTCAACCCGCGCGAGCGGTGTTCAGCGGTACCTAACGAGTAGATGGATTGTGCGCCCGCCATCTACTCGTTTCGTTACCAGGGTATATAACAAGAAGAGATTCCGGGGCGCGAAAATCGCCATGGGCACTGACAGTGGCGGTACAGGAATTGGAGAGTGTGCCGAACTCATTTCCGGCGGCAGTTCGACCCAGTCTCCAGTCCCTGACCGCCGCCAGTGCCCAGGCAATCTGCGCGAGCAGGAAAGGTACACAAGTATGTTGCATTCTTACACCGCCTCTCTGGGTGAAACTCCGGTCACCATTGAGACGGGGAAACTGGCCGGGCAGGCCGGTGGGGCCGTCACAGTCCGCTGCGGCGACACGATGGTGCTGGCGACCGCCACTGCGGCGGCCGAGCCCCGGCCGCGCGCCGGGGAAGCCGGAGACGATGAGTTCGTCCCCCTGACCGTAGATTACGAAGAGCGCCTGTATGCGGCTGGCAAGATTCCGGGCGGCTTTTTCAAGCGTGAGGGGCGGCCCACCGAGGCTGCGATCCTCCTGTGCCGCCTGACAGACCGGCCCCTGCGGCCCTTGATGCCCAAGGGGCTCGATCGCGAGGTGCAGGTGATCGTCACTGCCCTCTCGGCGGATCAAGAGCATTTCCTGGACATCCTGTCGATCATCGCGGCTTCGGCAGCGCTGACCATCTCCGATATTCCGTTCAACGGCCCGGTCGCGGCCATGCGCGTTGGGTACATCGACGGCCAGTTCGTTTTCAACCCCACAGCGAGCCAGATGGAAGATAGCCTCCTCGACCTGCGCATGGCCGGCACGGCCGACGCCATCAACATGGTGGAAGCCGGGGCGAGCGAGGTTTCGGAAGAGGTCGTGTTAAAGGCCCTGGAGCTAGGGCATCAGGCCATGCAGGATGTGATCCGCATCCAGGCGCAGATGCAGGCCGAAATCGGCAAGCCCAAGTGGGAGGTCACGCCCCCGGTCACTGACCCGGCCATTTTAGAAGCCGTGCGCGCCAAGGCGGAGTGCTGCCTTGCTGATGTGCTGGGCAAGATCGTCGGCAAGAAAGAACGCGAGAATGCGATCGCCAGCATCCGCAATCAGGTCATCACCGAGCTGCAGGAAACCTATGACCCGATACTGGTGGCTTCGGCATTCAGCGAGTACCTGCGCGACAGTATGCGGCGCATGATCCTGGACCAGGGCATCCGTGCCGATGGCCGCACCCCGAAGCAGATTCGCCCCATCACGTGCGAAGTGGGCCTCCTGCCCCGCACTCACGGCTCAGGCCTGTTCACCCGCGGCGAGACCCAGGTGCTGGATATTGCCACGCTGGGCACGGCCTCCGATGAGCAGCGGCTCGATGGGCTGCAGACCGTGGAAACCAAGCGCTTTATGCATCACTACAACTTCCCGCCCTATTCCACGGGCGAAGCGCGGCCGGTACGCGGCCCCCGGCGCCGGGAGATCGGGCACGGCGCCCTGGCAGAGAATGCCCTGCGCCCTGTGATCCCGTCGTCAGATGTATTCCCGTACACAATCCGCCTGGTTTCTGAAGTGCTGTCGTCGAACGGATCGACCTCGATGGCCTCCGTGTGCGCCAGCACGCTCTCGCTCCTGGATGCGGGCGTGCCCATCCGAGCGGCCGTCGCGGGTGTGGCTATGGGCCTGATCAAGGAGGGCGATCGCTATGCCGTCCTGACCGATATCATGGGCATGGAAGACCACCTGGGCGATATGGACTTTAAGGTGGCCGGCACGGCCCAGGGTATCACGGCCCTGCAGATGGACATCAAGGTCAAGGGCATCAGCCACGAAATCCTGCGCGAGGCTCTGGATCAGGCGCGCGAAGGACGCCTGTTCATTCTGGACAAGATCGCCGAGGTCATGCCGGCGCCCAGGGCAGATCTGTCGCCGTTCGCGCCGCGCATCACGATGATCCATATCGACCCGGCCAAGATCGGCACGGTCATCGGCCCCGGCGGTAAGATGATCCGCCATATCGTGGAAGAGTCGGGCGCCAAGATTGACGTCGAGGATGACGGCACCGTCTGCATCGCCTCGGCTGAGGGCGAAGGCTCTGCACGCGCAGTGCAGATGATCCACGAACTGGTGGAAGAACCGGAGATCGGCAAGATCTACACCGGCAAGGTCGTGCGCACCACCGACTTTGGGGCCTTTGTGCAGATCCTGCCGAACAAGGATGGTCTGGTGCACATCTCACAGTTGGCCGACTATCGGGTGCCGAGTGTTGAGGACGTGGTGCATGTTGGCGATGAGATCATGGTCATGGTGATCGACATCGATGGTGACGGCAAGGTCAAGCTCTCGCGCCAGGCTGTGCTGGAAGGCTGGACAGCTGAGGAAGCGCGCGAGCGTGATCGCAAGCCAAGTGGCCCGCGCCGCGAGGGCGGTCGCCCGGGGGGCGGCGGTCGGCCGGGAGGCCGGCCCACTGGCGGCCGCGGTGGCGGCGATCGGCACGAAGGTGGTCGGCGCGGATAGAGAGCAAAGAAACTTGTGAGCAGGCATCAGCGATCAGCGAACAACCTGGCCGGGTTGCAAGCTGATCGCTGGTATCTGTTACGCTAATCCATTGGAGATGGACTTATGGTGCAGGACCAACTACCTCAGGGTATGTCTGGCGAGAATTCCTCGGATTTTCTCCCGGCAATGCCCGTGGAAGGTGGTCAAAAGGGGGCCACCGAAGGCTCCTCCGGCAAGCGCAAGGGCTCTATTCTGGGGAGTGCGTTGAGCGAAATTCTGGGGACTGTGCTGCCGGCACTTGTGATCGTGCTCGTGATTAACCTGTTCCTGGCCCAGGCCACCCGCGTGGAAGGCCAGAGCATGGAACCCAACCTGCACAATAACGAGCGTCTGATCATCGAAAAGATCTCGTATTATTTCCATCCGCCCCAGCGAGACGATATTATTGTGCTGCGCTTGCCCAATCGTCATTCTGACCCTTTGATTAAGCGAGTGATTGGATTGCCAGGAGAAACGGTCGAAGTTCGGAATGGCCAGGTCTACATCAACGGTCAGGTCCTGAACGAGCCTTACCTGGATCAGAATACTTATCCAGGCATGCCGCCCAAGGTGGTGCCGCCCAATGAGGTCTTTGTGTTGGGCGATAACCGGGGCGCGAGCAATGATTCGCGCGCCTTTGGCTTTGTCCCCTATTCCGATATTGTGGGGCGGGCCTGGTTCCGTTATTGGCCACTTTCTGATATCGGCCTGGTTCATTAGCGCCGGGCCCTGACCCGGAGGGGGTGTGTTTGGCGGGTTGGCTGAGCCAACCCGCCAAACACACCCCCACAAAGGTTCCGTTCCGGTTTCGTGCGCAGCATCACGCCCAGATACCGCCGGTTCTGCAGTCTAGTACGTTTGCAGTACTGATGAGGATTAGCCATGACTCAGAGTCCAGTGCCCGAGTCGCTGCCGACGCCGGAGCCCCCTACCCCCACGCCCCCGCAGCAGGGCAAGTCGCTGACAGCTTCCGTCAAGACCTTTCTCTATGAAACCCTGACGACCATCCTGCCAGCCTTGGTGCTGGTGTTGATCATCAACGTGTTCCTCGGCGAGGCACGGCGGGTGGAAATGCAGAGCATGGAACCCAACCTTTACGAGAACCAGCGCCTGATCATCGAGAAAATCTCCTACCGGCTGCACAGGCCGCAGCGGGGCGACATCATCGTCTTGCGCCTGCCGAACCATAACGGCGAGCCGCCCCTCATCAAGCGCGTCATTGGCCTGCCGGGGGAGATCGTCGAGATCCGCGGTGGTCAGGTGTATATCAACGGCAAACCCCTTACCGAGACCTACCTCACCGAGCGCGCCGATACGGATATGGCCCCCTGCCCGGTGCCGGCCAATTCGGTCTTTGTGCTGGGCGATAATCGGCCCGTGAGCAACGACTCGCGCTATTTCGGCCCTATCTCTGATGCCGATATCATCGGCCGCGCCTGTTTCCGCTATTGGCCGCTCTCGCAGATCGGGCCGGTCAACTAAGCTGAACTTTCCATTCTTGCTTTTTTCCTTTTACCCTTTTCCCCTTTCGTAGACGATGTGCCCATCCACAATGGTCGCAACGACCTGCAGGTCATCGTCCAGCACCAGCAGGTCGGCGGCGTGGCCCACTGCCACCTGCCCCAGGCGATTGCTCTCACCCAGGATCTGCGCTGGGGTCAAGGAGCACATGCGCCAGGCATTGGCTAAGGGGATGCCCACCCGGTGCACGGCATTGCGCAGCAGCTCCGACATGGTAGCGATGGAGCCCGCCAGGCCGCCCTCATCGGTGATGGCGTGGCCATCCTGCACGGTGACGCCCATGCCGCCCAGGTCATAGCGCCCTGCCGGCAAGCCAGCTGCACGCATGGCGTCGGTCACCAGGGCCACACGCTCAGGGCCTTTGGCGCGCACGACCAGCTTGAGCACCGAAAAGGGCACATGCCAGCCATCGGCAATCACTTCCACTGTCATCTCATCCGACGCGAGCGCGGCCTCGGCCAGGCCAGCCCGGCGCAGCGCCCCGACCTTTTCCATCGTCGTCATGGCGTTGAAGAGATGCGTCACGTGCGTAGCCCCCGCCAGCGCGGACCGCGCCACCATTTCCTCATCCGCCGTCGAGTGGCCGATGGAAACCAATACCCCCTGCCGGCGCAGGGCCTTTGTCAGCTCCAGCGCCCCCGGCAACTCCGGCGCCAGGGTCAGGCGGCGGATGGCGGCGCGGTGCGCCTCCAGCCAGAGCTCAGGCGGCTCTGCGGGCGCGCGCACATAGCGCGCCAGGTGCGCCCCGCGCTTGGCGGGGTTCAGGAAGGGCCCTTCGACATGGGCGCCCAGGATGCGCGCCCCCACAACGGGGGCCGCCATCGCGGAGGGAAAAGCGGCCAACACCCAGTCAATCTGCTCCGCCGAAGCGGCGACGGTGCTGGGCAAAAGGGCCGTCGTGCCGTGGCGGGCGTGAAAAGCGCTCAGCCCCAGCAGGGCCTGGGGGATGCCATCCATCGTATCGTGGCCGCCGCCCCCGTGCACATGCAGGTCAATCAAGCCGGGGCCCACGATATGACTCCCCGCCTCCAGGAACGGCTCGCCGTCAGGCGCCGGGATGGCGCCAGGGAGGATATCGAGAATCGTCCCCTCACGCGCGACAATCGTTACGTCATGGAGCTCGCTGCGCGGCGTGATCAGCCTGCCCGCGTGGATATAAAGTGTTCTGTCCATACTTTATGCCCCATCAGGATAGTAATGCGCTCCGTAGGCCCGAAAGGCCGGGCACCTTGCTTCACCGCTATCGGGCAAGTTCTCGCCAGTTGGCATCCCATCAGGGAGTTTGCATCATTTGGCCGCCGACAAACCCAGCGCGTTGAGGGCATCGGGCTCGCTGAGGATGCCGGAACGCAGGAGGTAACCGGCGGGCACCCCGCCGCGCCAGATGCTCATCGGCAGCGGCAGGGTCACACAGCTGCGCACCCCCTGCTGCAGGTGCCAGTTATCCCACGGCACCTGGTAGGCAATGAGCACGGCCTTGGCCTCGCCTGGGAGCGAAGCAGTCGCCTGCCGGGCCTGGTCGTCCATAGACAGGGCATTCGCCGCCGGGTCAATGCGCAACCCCGCCGGCAGGATGCCTTGGCGCCCCTGGTCGGCATACCAGAGCTGCACCCAGGGCATGGGCAGGTTGATGCTTGCAGCCAACGCCTGCAGAACATAGGCCGCCTCGGCGCCGCCCGCAAAGCTGTGGGAGTCCTGATAGAGCGCCCACTGGTGATTCAGGTTTGGCCCACCGTCATCCGCTGCCTGGCCCTGATGCTCGCTCCACCACTGCTCCACGCGCTCCGCCGCGGCTGCGCCGTCGGTCGTATGCTCAGCGGTTACGCGCATCATCTCATCCTGCATAGCCTGCAGTGTATCCAGGTCGGCCAACAGGTGCGGCAGATCATCTTTGGTCAGCGGACGCCCGGCGACCACGCTCAGCAGGCTGGGCGCCTGGGCCAGGGGCTGGCCCGCTTGCGGAAAAGCCGTAGATTGGCCGGCCCAGAGAAGAGTGATCAGCGCCTCCAGGGGATAGCTCGAGGCATGCCAGCTCGCCCCGGCAGCGGCCAGTTGCACATCGGCGTCGATCAGGAAACGCACGCGCTCATCGGCATAGTCAAAAACCTGCTGGCGTGCAGCATCATCGCACACCGTGGCAAGCGAGCCGTAGGTGCAGGCGGCCGCCACGGCGGCGCGCTCATAGCCCACCGGCAACCCCCGCTCGAGGAGATGCCCCAACAGGCGCAGGGCCACGTTATAATTGGGCACCGGATATTTGAAGACAGAGGCATCGGGCACGCCATAGGCGCCAATGATGGCCAGCCCCAGGCGCAACTCCGGGTCGTCTTTGGCCTGGGTGAAAACGCGCTCCAGCCCGCGCTCACCGGCCGCCGAGACAAGCTGCTGCGCCTGCAAGGTGTGCAGGTCGCTATCGAGTAGCCAATCAGCGGTAGGGGTGGCATCGGCGGCCTGCAGGGCATCGAGATCCTCCTGTGAGACGCCATCCTGCAGGCGCGGGCGCATCAGGTACCAGAGGGCGTCATCATTGCCCGAGAGCACCAACTTCATGAGCAGGCCGTCCTGCAGGCCAAGCTTGCCATCTTTGAGCAAAAGTCCGCTCGAAACAAGCCACCAGGCAGCGGCCTTGTCGCGCCCGCGCAGCGCCGCAATGTATTGCACATAGCGGTCGCGCTCCTCTGCCGTGAGCAGGCCGCCGGCCAGCTCGGGTGAGCGCTCGGGAGCATTCAGGATATCATCTACGGAGAGGGCCGGCGGCAAAGTGGGCGTCGGGCTCGGGGTCGCCGCCGGGGCAGCCAGAGTCAGAACAGGCGCACGCGTGCCCCCGGCACTCGGCGTCGGCTCGGGAGCCGACGTCGGCATAGCCAGATAGCCGCCACCGCTGCAGGCAACCAACAGGAGCGGCAGGCACAGGCTCAGCAATCGTTTGATACGCACGATCTCAGCCGTCCCTCAGTCACGCCTCCGCGTATTGGGTCGAGCACACGCTCCACCGGACTATACAGCACCAGTATGGAAGGCGATTATAGCAGAGTTCGCAACCAACGGCAATCGCCGCGTAAAGCCGAAAGCCCGCCACGGCGGCGGGCTTTCTCTTGGGGGTGCATGCCGTTATCTGTCAACGGTAGAACAAGTTTAGCACAGATGTTCTATTCTGTCAAGCGCCACGCGTGACCAACAGCACTCCCTGCCGGTAGATCAGATAGATGCCGGCCAGGTAGATCAGGATAACGAGCGCCGCATCGACGTCGATGGAGAGCAGCCGCCATTCCAGGCGCGCCAGTGTGCCCAGCAGCGCGACGGTGATCAGGATGATCGCCAGCAAGCCAACGACGACAAAACCCGGCGAGATCGCGGAGAAAAGCGACCCTGGCCCATAGAACAGACTCACCAGCGCCAGCGCAGCCACGTTGAACACGCAGGTGCCAAAAAAGTTGCCCACGGCCAGGTCATAGGCGCCCAGGCGCACGGCCGCAACACTCGACGCCAGGTCAGGCATATTGGTCACCAGGGGCAGGAGCGCCAGGCCGACAAAGCCGGCGCCAACCCCTGTGAGGCGAGCTATCTCGTTGGCGGCGCTTACCAGGAGGGGCGAGACCAGCACCAGCAAGGCCGCAGCCGCTACAAAGCCCACAATCGCCCAGCCCAGGGGCACAGCCGATGGCGGTACTTCCTGTGCAGGCACCGCAATCGTGCGGGACTGGAGGCGGATCAGCCAGGTCCCCCCTACAAAAGCAGCCAACAGGAGCAGGCCCTCCAGGTCAGCGCTCCCCCACTGCAACCCCAAGGGCACTAACGTGAAGAAAGAGGCCATCCCAACCATCAGGGTGGCCAGAGTCGCCGTCAAGCTATGGGTGATCGCCACCCGGTGCAAGAGCCGGGCGTGCACGGTAAAGAGGTCCAGCAGGCCCAGGAAGAGAATGTCCATGATAATACCGCCGAGCAGGTCGCCTGCCGCCAGGTCAGGGATGCCTGCCCGGACGCTATCAAAGCTGGCGGCAAGGTCGGGCAGTGACGTGGCGGCCGCCAGCAGGACCGTGCCAAAGAGCACACGGCCCAGCCCAGTGCGAACGGCAATGGCATCGCCCATCACGGCAGCCAGAATGCCGGCGCCGATGATGACTATGGCCGCCCCGGCGAACTGCAGCCAGATCACAGGCTCATGACCAGACGCCAGCAATGGCAACACCATTGCCGGCGCACGCGCTCAAGCACGAGCATCCCGCTCACCTGGGGCCGGCCCAGGATCCAGAGCGGCGCCCCAACTGGCGGCGACCGGGAGGGCAAACAGCGCCGCCGTGCCCCGCTCAGGCCAGGGGCCTGCAATACGCTCGACGGCGCCGGCAGCCTGCTCGGCCAGAGCCAGAGACCCGGCAGCCGCCAGCAGTAACACATGGCAAATATGGCCATCTCCGAACAGCCCGGCCAGGGTTTGGAGCCCCATCGGCGCACGTGGCCCTGTTTCCCCTGGCGCACGGCAGCTCGTGCTCTCCAGGGCATAGATGCCCCGGATGCCCAACTCCGTCCAGGCGCGCATGACGGCATCGCCGTGATCAGGGTTATCCAGCAGCAAGAGAAGGATATACACGATGCATTCCCCCTTGTCAGCACCACTCCTCTGTGCTGCATCTCAGCAAGCGCAGGGCCACGGCAGAAAGTGATTGCAGTGCACACGGCTTTTCCAAGCATGCCAGGAGGCGAAAGTGGCCGCGACGTCGTGCGTGAAAGCGGGCTTTCGCGCTTGCCGCGCAGCCCTTATCCGGCGCGTCCGCGGCATCGTGCCGCGCCTGTAGTGCTCTTTCCTGGCCCGCAGATTGCTCTTGAGAGCAAAAGGAGAATTCGCTTTGAACCGGGGAGGGAAAATGGTCAAGATTGTTTTGATCGGTGCTGGCAGCGTCGTCTTTGCCAAAACGCTCATCGGCGATATCCTCTCCTATCCTGAGCTGCAGCAGAGCACCCTCAGCCTGGTGGATATCAATGCGGCCAGGCTGGAGCTCGTGGCGGCCTATACGCGCCGGCTGATTGGCGAGCAGAAACTGCCCACGCGGCTCGAGGTCACGACCGATCGCCGCCGGGCGCTGGATGGCGCCGATTATGTCATCACCGTGATTCAGATCGGCGGCGCACGGGCCTATGAGCTGGATATGAACATCCCCCGCCGCTACGGCGTCGACCAGGCGGTAGGCGATACGATCGGCCCGGGCGGCGTCTTTCGCGGGCTGCGCTCGATCCCGGTGCTGCTAGAGATCTGCCACGATATGGAGCAATTGTGCCCCAAAGCCTGGCTGCTGAACTATACCAATCCGATGGCCATCAACGTGCGCGGCATCTACAGCCGCTCGTCGATCAAGGTCGTGGGCCTCTGCCACAGTGTGCAGGCGACGGCCGCCTACCTGGCGCGGGTGATGGGTATTCCCTACCGCTGCCTGCGCTACTGGGCCGCGGGCGTCAATCACCTGGCCTGGTTCCTGAGCCTGCGCTGCAATGGGCACGACCTCTACCCGCTGCTCAAGCGCAAGATGCGCAACCCCGAGATCGAGCAGGGTGAGCGCGTGCGGGCCTCAGTGTTGCGCATGTTCGGGTACTTTGTCTCCGAGTCGAGCTATCATTTTTCGGAATACGTCCCTTACTACCGGCGCACGCCTGAAGAGATCGCCGAATACCTTCCCCAGCCACGTGATTATTTGGCCATGTATGAGAATGGCCTCAACGAGCAGAGGCAATCAACCGAAGCGCAACTGGCCAGCCCAGAGCCGTTAGTGATCCGCCGGAGCCACGAATATGCCTCCTACATCATCCACTCCCTGGCCACGGCTGCACCCCGGCGCTTTAACCTCAATGTGCGCAACGACCGGCTGATCACCAACCTGCCGGAAGGGGCCTGCGTAGAGGTGCCCTGCCTGGTCGACGGGACTGGAGTACACCCCTGCCACGTGGGCGATCTACCGCCGCAATGCGCTGCCCTGGACCGGGGCTACCTCAACGTGCAGGAGCTGGCCGTCCAGGCCGCCCTCACTGGCAACCGCCGGGCTGTGCGCCAGGCCCTGGCCGTAGATCCGTTGACGAGCGCCCTCCTGCGCCCGCGTGAGATTCGCCAGATGGCCGACGAGATGATCGAGGCCCAGAAAGAATGGCTGCCCCAGTTCCAGCAGCCGGTGCTGGCGCCGGTAGTCGTGGGCTGAAACGCTCTCGACATGGATCGGAATCTCGTTGCCGGTGAGGGTGCCCGTTTTATCGCAGATAGCGGTGCCGCTGCCGGGGTACGCATTCGCCCCCAGATTGCACTGCACCCGCCGCCATACCCCCGTTCACTTGCACGTTTAGCCGACTCGGAGTACGATGTGTTATGTGTACTCATATGAGCGCGAGCTGGAGCGGGCAGTGAGGAGGTGAGACCCATGCTGGCCCAGACGGTGCTGCCGCGTTGGCGCGGCTTTAACCTGCTTGAGATGTTCACAGCCGAGAGCGATGGCAACTTTTCCCACGACGATTTTCGCTGGATTGCGGACTGGGGGTTCGATTTCGTCCGCCTGCCCATGTGCTACCTGCTCTGGACGGAAGGCAAGATCTCGTACCGGGTGCGGGAGCCGATGTTGGAAAAAATCGACCGTGCTGTGCACTGGGGCCAGGAACATGGGCTGCATGTGTGCCTGAACCTCCACCGCGCCCCGGGGTATTCCGTCAACCCCGAGCGAACCGAGCCCTTTAACCTGTGGAAGGACGACCGCGCCCTGGAGGCCTTTTGCTTCCAGTGGGACTTGCTGGCCCGGCGCTACCAGGGGATTCCGGCCTCGCAGCTGAGCTTCAACCTGGTGAACGAGCCGCCGGCCCCCACGCCCCGGGGTATGACGCGGGCCGACCACGAGCGGATCATCCGGGCCGCGGTGACCACCATCCGCAAGGTGGACCCCGGCCGCCTGATCATCGCCGACGGCGTCTCCTGGGGCAATGATCCCAGCCCCGAACTGGCCGGTCTGGGTATTGCCCAGAGCTGCCGCGCCTACTTGCCGATGGGGCTTTCACACTATCGCGCCAGTTGGGTGGGCGGCGAAAGCTGGCCCGAGCCGACCTGGCCCGGTGCGCTCAACGGCGGCGAGCCCTGGGATCGCAAGCGCCTGGAGCAGCACTATGCGCGCTGGGCGGCGCTGGCAGGGCAGGGTGTGGGTGTGCATTGCGGCGAGGGGGGCGCTTTTTGCCACACGCCGCATGCCGTCGTTTTGAGCTGGCTACGCGATGTGCTGGAGATTCTCAAGGGCTATGGGATCGGGTTTGCCCTATGGAACTTCCGGGGGGCCTTTGGTGTGCTCGATTCCAACCGCCAGGATGTGGCCTATGAGGATTGGCGCGGCCATAAACTCGACCGGCAGTTGCTCAAGCTGTTGCAAGAGTTCTGACAGATGGTGTGGGGCAGCGATGAGTCCCTCCAAACTGGCAGTGACTCATCGCTGCCACCTTACCCGAGTGCGCCCTGGCGGGCCGCCTGCTCTTGCGCCAGGGCGTAGAGTGTGACCCCCTCAAGCGACGAAAGCATGCTTTGTTGAGCCTTGGCCAGGGCCGTGTGCACAGGGCAGGTGGCAGAGTTGGCGCAGCCCTCGCGCGGGTCCAGGCAGCGGTTCAGCGCCACAGGCCCCTCAATGGCTTCGATGATCTGCCTCAGGGTGATATCATTGGGCGAGCGCGCCAGGGTAAAGCCCCCACGAGCGCCACGGTGCGAGCGGACAAGCCCTGCCTTGGCCAGGTCCTGGAAGATCTTGGCCAGGTAGGTTTCGGGCACGCCCTCAGCCTCGGCAATCTCACTGATCAGCACAATGCGATCAGGGGACTGCCGGGCAAGATAGAGGATGCCCAACGTGCCATAGTCGGCCCCGCGGGTCAGTTTCATGGCGTCTCTCCCTCGCAACGTGAGATGGCAGCCCGCCAAAGCGAGCTACACTACATTGTGTATAATATCACAAGTTGCTCAGGAATACAAAACGGTGAGAGACAAAAATGGGCCCAAGGCAAGAGCCATTTCGCCTGCTCGCGGCAGGCCATCAGGCTCGTCAGGCAGGCCGCTCGGGCGTTGCGCATTCGGCCGGGTCGCCTTTGAGTTTATCGAGGCCGTGACTCAGGGCCGGTAGCACGGTGAGCAGATTCTCGCGCGCCGCCTTGGGGCTGCCGGGCAGGTTGATGATCAGCGTGCAGCCCGCGATCCCTGCCACGGCCCGCGAGAGCATGGCGTGGGGCGTAATGGCCAGGCTGGCCGCTCGCATCGCCTCAGCAAAGCCCGGCGCCTCGCGCTCGATCACGGCCCGGGTCGCTTCGGGGGTCACATCACGCGGGCTCATGCCCGTGCCGCCGGTCGTCAGGATCAGTTCGAGCCCCTCCGCCACCCAGCGCCGCAATGCCGCCTCGATCTGCGGCTGCTCATCGGGCACGATAGCCCGCTCTTGCACCTGTGCCCCCGGCAAGAGGGCAATCGTCTCTGCCACTGCCGGGCCGGAGCGGTCCTCCCGCTCGCCGCGCGCGCCGCGGTCGCTGACGGTGAGAATACCGACTCGGTACATGCTTTCCCACTCCTTTAGATACCGGATGCGTCAATCCGTTTGTCCTGGCCCACCAATCGTCTATACTACGAGATCATTATATACAAGACAAGGACAATCGCCATGGCAGAAGAAACCCTTTTCATGGAAGTCGAGCAGGCGCGGGAGGAGATTCTCGCCCACATCCGGCCGCTCGCATCCGAGGCGGCGCCGCTCCTGCAGGCGCTGGGGCGGACGCTGGCGGAGGACGTCTATGCGAGTGAGGATATTCCCCCCTTCGATAACTCGGCCATGGATGGCTATGCCGTGCGGGCTGTGGATGTGAGCGCGGCCTCACCGGAGAACCCTGTGCCCCTGCGGGTGACGACCAACCTGGCCGCTGGTGTTGCGCCCCAGGCGGGGGTCGAGCCGGGCACGGCCATCCGCATCATGACCGGGGCGCCCATACCCCCGGGAGCCGATGCGGTGGTGCCCTTTGAGGAGACCGACGAGGGCGAGCCGGGGTCGCTCCTGGCCGAGGGCCAGGTGCGCATCCGCCGCGCCGTGCGCCCGGGCGCCAATGTGCGCCGGGCGGGGGAGGATGTGCACCGGGGCGAACGGGTGCTGGACCGCGGCGCCTTGCTGCGCCCGCCGGAGATCGGCCTTTTGGCCTCGCTGGGCCGGCCGCAGGTGATCGTGACCCGCCGGCCGCGGGTGGCGGTGCTGGCTACCGGCGACGAACTGGTGGAGATCGGCGAGCCCCTGGCGCCAGGCAAGATCCGCAACTCGAACGGCTATGCCAATGCCGCCCAGGTGCTCAAGAACGGCGGCGAGCCGATCCTGCTCCCCATCGCTCGTGATACGATGGAGGACGTGACGGCCCGCGTGGAAGAGGGGCTCGCCCGCGGCGCAGACCTCTTCCTCACCTCGGGCGGCGTTTCGATGGGCGATTATGACCTGGTGAAGCGGGTGCTGCACAAGCTGGGCCACATCGATTTCTGGCGGGTGCGCATGCAGCCTGGCAAGCCTATGGCCTTTGGCCACCTGCAGGGCGTGCCCCTGATCGGCCTGCCCGGCAACCCCGTCTCGGCCATGGTTGCCTTTGAGGAGTTTGCCCGGCCGGCGATCCTCAAGATGCTCGGCCGCCGTTGCCTGCACCGCCCGGAGATCGAGGTGACCCTCCTCGACGAGGCCAAGGCCTACAGCGATCGTGTGCGCTTTTTGCGGGCCATTGTCTCGCGCGACGTCACCGGCGCCTGGGTTGCTCACCTCACCGGGCCGCAAGGCTCGGGCATTCTTTCCTCGATGGTGCGCGCCAACGGCCTGGCCATCATCCCCAAGCAGCGCGGCTCTGTGCCCCCCGGCACGCGCGTACGGGTGCAGATGCTCGATTGGCCGGAGGACGCGTGATGCGCAGGACGCGATGCGTGACGCCCCATGACAAGAGGCCAGTCGTTTACTGAGAGAATCAACGGAACTGAAGGAGCGAGGGGAACTCGTAGGAACTTTGGGCGCCGCTCCCCTGCGCAGCACTCTCACCGGCAGCAGAACGAGTTCGACCCGTTCGCGCCGAGATCCCACGAGTTCCCGAAAGCTCCTACGAGCCCCCCACTGGCGCCTAGTAATTCTCCGCCAGCACCTCATAGTACGCCTGCGGGTGCTTGCAGGCCGGGCAGATCTTGGGCGCCGAGGTGCCCTCATGCACATAGCCGCAGTTGCGGCAGTGCCACTTGACGGGGGTATCGCGCACAAAGACCTTGCCCGCACGCACGTTCTCCAGCAGCTTCAGGTAGCGCTTTTCGTGCTGCTCCTCGACCTCGGAGATCTCCTTGAAGGTGGCCGCAATCTCCTTAAAACCCTCCTCGAGGGCCGTGGCGCCAAAGTTGCGGTAGAGGGTGGTCCACTCCAGGTTCTCTCCCGCGGCCGCAGCCTGCAGGTTCGCCGCCGTATCGGCGATGACCCCGGCCGGGTAGGCGGCGACGATCTCCGCATCCCCACCTTCCAAGAGGGAGAAGAAGACCTTGGCATGCTCCTTCTCGTTATCCGCCGTCTCGAGGAAGATGGCGGCGATCTGCTCAAAACCCTCCTTCTTTGCCTGAGAGGCAAAGTAAGTATAGCGGTTCCTGGCCTGCGATTCGCCCGCAAAGGCGGCCAACAGGTTCTTTTCCGTCTGCGTTCCCTTGATGCCCGGCATGCCCAATCATCTCCTTCTCTGCGGAAAAGCCGCAGCCTGCATACCATGTCGGACTTGACCACAGTGCAGTATAGCAAAATCGCCCTGGTGAGCCAAGTGATGAGAGGCCCTGCCCAAACAGAGCCTTATCTCCCCGCGAGATAGGCCTTACGCGCTTCCCGGTACATGGCGAGCACATCCCGCATGCGCTCGCGGATGGGCAGCTTGTAGGGGCAGCGGCTCTCGCAATCGCCGCAGTCCTGGCAGCTCTCCACGGCCTCAATAGTCGCGTTCAGGCCGTCTGAACCGAAGACGTTCTGAGGCGGCATGCGGCGGACCATGGCGGGCACGTTCATTACGGTCGAGATGGAAATGCCGGCGGTGCAGGGCTGGCAATAATCGCAGCGCCGGCAAAAGGCGGTGCCCAGCTCGGCGCGGATGCGCTCCATCTCGGCCTGCAGTGCTGGGGTCAGGCCGGCCGGCTGCGTGTACAGGTCCACTATCTCGCGCATCTCTGCCACGCGCTCGATGCCTACTACCGGGATCACATCAACGTACTGGCGCAGATACTGGAAGGAGACATCCGCCCTTTCCAGGAGCCCGCCGCCCATGGGCTTCATGGCAAAGAACCCTACACCGCGCTCCCGGCAGGCCGCCAGCAGCTCCAGCGCCGGCTCGCAGGCCACAAAGTTAAAGGGGAACATCAGGGTGGCGAACTGGCCCGATTGTACGGCCTTTAGCGCCACATCCTTCTGATGCGAGGTAACCCCGATATGCCCAATCAGCCCCTCACGCTGCGCCTTTTGCAGCTCTTCCAGCGCCCCACCCGGCGCCGTCACAGCCTGCCAGCGCGCCTCATCGCTGACGCCATGCAGCTGGTAGATGTCAATGTGCTCCACCCCCAGGCGGCGCAGGCTCTGCTCCAGGTGAGCGCGGGCCCCGGGGCCATCGTTAGCGGGTGTCTTGGAGGCCAACACCAGCCCCTCACGCCGGCCACGGATGGCGTCGCCGATCCGCTCCTCACTGGTCGTATACCCCATCGCCGTATCGATCAGGGTAATCCCCATGTCCAGGCAGGCGCGCACCACCGCCACCGCCTCCTGATGGCTGAGGCGCTGGATGGGAATACCGCCAAAGCCCACCTCGGTGACCCGCAAACCGGTTCGGCCGATCTCTACAGTACGCACGTCTGCTCCCTCCAAGTCGTCGCAATGCCAGCATACAACACTAATCCTATCTATGCGTAAAGAACATTATAGGAGGTTGAGCAGGGCTGTCAACGGATTTTGGGAATGGATTACACGGAGGGGGCGTCAGCGCGTCACGGGGAGGCGAAGGGTAACGACGGTGCCCCGCCCTTGCCGGCTGCGAATGGCCATGGCGCCTCCGTGCCGGGCAACGATGGCCCGCACCAGGGCCAGGCCCAGGCCGCTGCCTTCCACACTGCGCGGCGCGCTGCCACGGTAGAGCTCTTCCCCCAGGTGAGGCAGATCCTCTTCCGGCACGCCGGGGCCGGTATCGGCGACGTCGATCAGCACCGCCGCGCTGTCCTCGATGGCCCGCACCTCGATTGTGTCTTCGGGGCGCGCGAACTTGCAGGCATTATCGAGCAGGTTGTGCAGGGCCAGGAAGAGCAGGTCACGGTCGCCGGCGATCGGCGGCAGGGGCCAGGGGGCGCGCGGCAGGGCCAACTGCAGCCGTTGGGCCGCTGGCTCGGGGCGCCGGCGCACCATCTCCACCAGCTCGGTCAGCAGCTCGGCCAGATCCACGGGCTCCACTTCCAGCGCCTGCGCCTCCAGGTCAGCCAGCTTGCGCAGATCGGCGCTCACACGGGCGATACGATCGACCTGCGAGCGCACGCTGCCGATGATGGGATCATCCTTCCCGGCCACAGCGTTGGCCAGGGCGATACGGATGGCGGTGAGGGGGTTCTTGAGCTCATGGTCCAGGCGGCGGATAAACCGCCGGTGCTCCTCGGCCTCGTCCTGCCGGGCCCGCGCCAGCACCTGTGCCCAGCGCCGGCCGGCCAGCGCCCAGGCGCCGACCGAGAGTGCAGCGCCCAGGCTCAAGGCCAGGCCAAGCAGCAGCAGCCAGGTGGCCAGATCGGCCCGCAGGTAAAGGATCGGGTCGGGCCAGCGCTCCAGGCGCCAGATCAGCGCCAGCGTCAGGCCCAGGGCAAGGGGCAGGACGGGCAGCAGGAGCTTTTTCATAGCGCCACCCCCACCCGGCCAATGAAGCGGTAGCCGTAACCCACCAACGTCTCGATGAACTGGGGGTTGGCGGCGTCATCATGCAACAGGCGGCGCAGCTCGGCCATGCGCGAGTCGACGGCGCGGGTGGCGGCTGGATAGTCCCAGCCCCAGACGGCGTCCAGCAGGCGCTCGCGGCTCAGCGCCTCATCGGGGTGAAGCATCAGGTACTCGAGCACCGAGATCGCTTTGGCTGTGAGGGGCACCTCCTGCCCATCCAGCGTGACGCGGCGGGCCTGGCGGTCCAGCTCCAGCTTGCCACAGCGGAGGCGGGCGGCGCCGGCCAGCGAAGGAGCATCGCCCTGGCTGCGGCGCAGCACCGCCCGGATACGCGCCACCAACTCGTAGGGTTCGAAAGGCTTTTTCAAATAGTCGTCGGCGCCCTCATCGAGGGCGATGGCCCGCTCCACCGGCGAGCCGACCTGGGTGAGCAGGATCACCGGCGTGCGGTTGCCGGCATGGCGCAAGCGGCGCAGCGTCTCGCGCCCATCCAGGCGGGGCATGAGCACGTCGAGGACGATGAGATCCGGTTGAGCGCTGGCGATACGCTCCAGCGCGGCCTCGCCATCGGCGGCCACGGCCACAGCAAAGCCAGCCCGCTCCAGGAAGGGGGCCAGGTTGGCAGTGATGGCCTCGTCGTCATCGACGAGGAGGATGTTCCCTCCGCTCTTGGCTCGCTCCATGGTGGTTTACTCCCTCAGACTGACACACTCGCCGATCACTTTTCAGACAGCGCCTGGCTCAAGGGTGTGCCATTGATATACACTTCGACCTGCTTGACCGAAGAGAACTGCAGGGCGGTTTCGGTGATCTGGGCGCTCGCGCGCGGGTCATCGCAAACACCCCCCAGCAGCAGTTGCCCGGATAGGTGGATGGTGGCCTTGTCGCCGCTGATGACGGCGCTATCGACCTGCAGGGTCGACTGATACAGGGCGCTGTAGAGCCCCGACTCGCCGAGAAACTGCTGGCGGATGGAGAACAGCTCTTGCAGCGCAGCCTTGAGCGGCGCCTGGGTGGGGGCGATCTGGCGGTCAACGAGGACGACACTATCGCCGCAGCCCACCGCTTTTCCGCTCTGCCCGTTGTCCTCCAGGGCGATCAGCGCGACCTTGACCTGGCTGATCGTACCTGAGGCAGCGGCTGCGGTCGGCGGGACCGGCGTGGCACTCGGGGCGGGCGCGGTCGGCGGGACCGGCGTAGCGCTTGGGGCAGGCTCTGTGGGCGGGACCGGCGTCGCCGAGGAGACCGTGGTGGCCGTGGGCTCAACGGGCGTGGCCGTAGCCGTCGCGGGTGCAGCGACTGTGGTCATCGCGGTGGGCGCGGCAGTGGCCTCACTGGTGTTCGTCGCCACCACCACGGCCGTGGCCGCGGGTGTGGCGGTCGCCTCAATGCCCACGGAGAGCGTGCCACAGCCCAACAGAGGCAGAGCCAGCAGCGCTGCCACGAGCACGCCGAACAGGAAGCGCCTCGGATAAGCCTTGGGTGTTGTCATGGGTCTACCATTCCTCCGTCTGCTCACGACGCCAGGGGCGCCAGGGCAGCCAACGTGGCCTCGGGGGCCATCATACACTCTGCAGGCGATAATTCGCTTTTCACAGAAACCCGCACGCGGTGCTCACCACACCTCACCCTGCGTGTGCGGATTTCTGCGCAATGGCGCACACTCGCCTCTTTCTGCCTGCTACACCCAGTCTACAACCTGAGCGTTGCCAGCGTATGGCGCCGCAGGAGCAAGCCCGGCACAGCGTGTAACAGACTCGGAACACGGGCCACGGAGACGGACGCGGGCAAAGCCTGCAATCACAAATCTATTATAGCAGGATGGCGCACAATGCAAAGGAGACGGTTGAGCGGAGAAGGATGACCCGGCGGCAGGTTTGTAGATCTGCTGGCCCTGGCATACCCGGGGGTGTTGACAGGATTGCTGGCAATTCTGAGACACTCGGGGTGATAAAGAGGGGTGAACCGCCCCCACCCCAAACTGTGCCCTAGTACTGCAACCGTACTTGGTCCAGCCGGCTCCCGGTAACAGCCGGCCAAGGTGCTGTGCGCCTGCCCGGCTCTGCCCCGAATGGCTCCATTCCGGTCGCGTGCGAAGCGCGATGCCCGGATGGGATCCGCGCCCCGATGGGTAAGTACGGCTGCAGTGCTAGAGCCGGGCAAGCGGACTCTCGACATCCAACGGCAAACAAACACTTGAAGATTGTGGTAAATTGATTGACAAAATTAAGTAACTGTGATATATATATGAGTGATAGGAGGTGCCAGCCATGCGCAAGATCCTGGAACAGTGCCCGACCTGCGGCGGGCCGCTCACGGTGACGGAACTGCAGTGCAACCAGTGTGGCACGCAGGTGCGCAGCCAGTACAGCCCCTGCCCCTTTTGCGCCCTCACGGCCGACCAGATTGTGTTTGTCAAGCTCTTTATCGAAAAACGCGGCAACCTGAAGGACATGGAAAAGGCCCTGGGCGTCTCATACCCCACGGTGCGCGGCAAACTGGAAGAGATTGCCGAGCGCCTGGGCGCGGCGCCCGTGGCCCCCGAGTTGCCCCCGGCCGCCCCGGCATCTGCCGATGAGGCCCGCAGGGAGGTGCTGCGCCTGATCTCGGAAGGCAAGCTCTCGGTTAAGGAGGGTCTGGCCCGCCTGCGCGAGGCCACGGCCCCACCATCAGGAAAGGAATGATCATCATGGCAGGGCTATCGTTGCCGGACCTTTTGCGGCAGATCGAGCAGCACGGCGGCCCGCGGGGGCTTGAGCTCGACGAGGCCGACCTGCGCGAGCTCGACGCCGGGCCGGGCGCCCTGGCGGGGGCGCTGGCCCAGGCGCGCGCTTTGGCCCCTGACGCCCAACCCGTTTGGTTCTGGGTCAGTACAGGCGGCCTCAACCTGGAGGGCGCAAGCCTCGCCGGGGCGCACTTGCGTCAGGCGCGCTTGAGTGGGGCCAACCTGCGCGAGGCAAGCCTGGAAGGCGCCGACCTCGCCGGGGCGGACCTGCAAGGCGCGTTCCTGGGCGATGCAGATTTGGAGGGAGCCGCCCTGCATGGGGCGCGGCTGATGAGCGCTGATCTGGCTGAGGCCAACCTGGAAGGCGCAAACCTGCAGGAGGCCGACCTGACCGGCGCTGCCCTCGCTCAGGCGAACCTCGAGGGGTCCAACTTGCGAGGCGCCAACCTCACCCGGGCCGACCTGGAGGAGGCCGATCTGGAGGGCGCCTCGTTGCAGAGGGCGAACCTGGCCAGCGCCAAGATGGGCGGCGCGAACCTGGAGGGAGCGGACCTGAAGGAGGCCCGCCTGGCCAGCGCGGATCTCCACAATGCCAACCTGAAGGGCGCCGACCTTTCGCAGACGGATCTGCAGTCGGCCCGGCTGGAGGGGGCGGACCTGGAAGGGGCCAACCTGCAACTGGCGCGCCTGGGCCAGGCGGCGCTCTCTCATATCAACCTCGAGGGCGCTTGCCTGCGCGAGGCGGACCTGCGCGCCGCTGCCCTGAACGGGGCGAGCCTGGAGGGCGCCGACCTGCGCCGGGCCAACCTGAGCCGGGCGGACCTGCACGCCGCCAACCTGGAGGGGGCCAACCTGCGCGAGGCAGACCTTTCCGGCGCGCATTTGGCTGAAGCCAGGCTGGAGGGGGCCGACCTGCGCCGGGCCAGCCTGCCGGGGGCTGACTTGCACGGGGCTGCTCTCGCCGGTGCCGACCTGCGCCATGCCAACCTGGGCGGCGCGGTGCTGGCTGAGGCCGGGCTGGAGAGCGCAAATTTGCACGACGCCAACCTCGATGGCGCCGACCTGGCAGGCGCTAACCTGGAGAACGCCACCCTCGATCGCGATGCAGAGCAGCGCCGGCGCCATGAGGCGCGCCACGAGTACCGCCATGAAGCCCGCGAGCACGATCACAAGACCCACGAGCATCATCACGAGTCCTGGCATAGCGGCTGGCCGGGCAATGCCGGAATTGCTGCCGGCGAGCAATGGGTCTCACCATCGGTGCTGCGCATCCCCTGCGACGGAGTCGCCGCCCTGCACCTGAATATCGGCCTGGGCGATATCGAATTCTACGGCGAGGAGCGCGCCGATATCGAGCTGCGCCTCTCCCGCGGCGAGCAGGACGATCTGGAGATTCTGCGCGCGGGCGATACGGTGCACATCCGCCAGCGGCCAGACATGCGCAGCGGCTGGTTCGGCCTGGGCCACGACCGTCACATCGACGTACAGGCCGCCGTTCCCACGACCCTGACGCGCCTGGAAATGCACAGCGGGCTGGGCAGCGTGTGCGGGCGGCAGGTGCAGGCACAGGTCAGGCTGGCGACCGGCAAGGGCGATATCCGTTTCGAAGGAAGCCTGGAGGGCAGGGCCTCGACCGGCCTGGGCAGCATCGTGCTGGCCGGCGTGCGCGACGAGACGGTCGTGAACACCGGCTGCGGCGACCTGACAATCCGCCGGGCGGAGGGCGGGCGGCTCGAGGCTTCGACCGGGGCCGGGCAGCTGCGCATTGAGGGCGGCCGCCTGGATGCGCTCAGGGCCTCCTCGGGGGCGGGCGACATCCACTGTGCCTGCGCCCTCGGCGTTGGCGATTTCCGCCTCGAGAACGGCGCTGGCAATATCCAGCTCGAGCTGCCGGCGAATCAGGCTGCTCAGATCGAGGCCTCTTCCTCTATGGGCAACGTGACAAGCGATTTCCCCCTGGTGCGCGTGGGGCGGCCGGGGCCGGTCGCGCTGGGCAGCGTGCGTATGGTCGGCTCGATCGGTGATGAGGGGTTGCGCGCGCGCCTGGTCGCCAAGACAGGCCTCGGCAATATCACCCTGCGGCGCGGCCCAGCGGTCGAGGAAGCGCCCGCGGCCCGGCCCGCGCCCGTAGGAGCAGAGCAGGACCCTGCCCCTACCAGCGACGCGCCCGCCCCGAATCCGCAGCCGGCGACGCCTCCGCCGCCTGCGCCCGTAGGGGCAGGCCTGGACTCTACGCCTGCCGAAGATGCGACCATCCCCGAGAGCCCGGCCGACGCGCGCCTGGCCATCCTGGAGAGCCTGGCCCGCGGCGAGATCAGCGTGGACGAGGCCGAGCAGTTGATCCTGCATCTGAGCAAGGCACAGGGAGAGAGCGCCTAGCACTACAGCCGTACTTACCCATCGGGGCGCGGATCCCATCCGGGCATCGCGCTTCGCACGCGACCGGAGTGGAGCCATTCAGGGGGATTGGGCGGGTTGCCTGCAGTCGGGCCGCCCGCAGGC
>Ga0078972_1003373_pt1 | contig 48133 bp, 34 predicted proteins | sample YelNatPaOPGAMG01_FD_67568 | JGI IMG/M metagenome (GOLD analysis project Ga0078972, IMG submission 67568) | Hot spring thermophilic microbial communities from Obsidian Pool, Yellowstone National Park, USA - OP-RAMG-01 (SPADES assembly) (version 2) | ecosystem: Environmental > Aquatic > Thermal... | reverse complement strand
GGGCAAGTACACTTTTCTGTTGTGCCGTGTTTCCCAATTGACACCACATATTACGTGGATTGCACAAAGCTCCCGGCTGATCTCGAATGGTTATCATATGCCTTCAAGGCACTTGATCTTCCGGTTTTAAATAAAGCCAGTGGGATTCCCGGACTAAATAGAAGTGACGTCTATAAGCTTCCGATCCCCCTCCCGCCTCTTTCCGAGCAGCGGCGGATTGCGGCGATTCTGAAGGAGCAGATGGCGGCGGTGGAGCGGGCGCGGGCGGCGGCGGAAGCCGAGCTGGAGGCCATCGAGGCCCTGCCGGCGGCCCTGTTGCGACGGGCGTTTTCGGGTGAATTATGACGGACGCGGTTGGGCAAAGACATCATCGCCGGTCCATCCGTCTGGCCGGGTACGATTATTCGCAGGCCGGGGCGTATTTCGTGACCGTATGCGCCCATGACCGGATTTGTTTATTCGGCGACATTATGAACGGCGACATGCGATTGAACGATGCGGGGAAAATCGTTCATGATGAATGGCTGCGGACGGCGGGTATACGGTCCAATGTGGAATTGGATGTGTTTGTGGTGATGCCCAACCATTTTCACGGCATTATTCTATTGCATCCGGATGGTAGGGGCACGTTGCAACGTGCCCCTACGGTGGAACAATTCGGCAAACCGACATCCAATACCATTCCAACGATTGTGCGTTTGTTTAAATCGGCATCCACCAAACGCATCAACGAAATACGCCATACGCCGGGCGCGGCGATTTGGCAGCGCAATTACTACGAACACATCATCCGAAACGATGAATCCCTGAACCGAATTCGCGAATATATCATGACAAACCCCATCCGCTGGGAGGCAGATGAGGAAAATCCGAATGCCAAGAGGCAAGAAAAAAAATAACGGTATCAACAACGGCCGACGGCTGGCGACTCAGCAGTCGGTGGACCAGGTTATCTGGAGCATCTGCGACATCATGCGCCGCGGCAACTGCGCCGGCGCGATGCAGTACGTGCCCGAACTGACGTGGATTCTCTTCCTGCGCATCCTGGACGAAAAGGAGGAGCGCGAGGAGCAGGAGGCCGAGGCGCTGGGCGTGCCGTTCCGGCCCTCGCTGGAGGCGCCTTACCGCTGGCGCGACTGGGCCGCGCCGCCCGAGTCGCTGGCGGAAGGGCAGAAGAACAAGCGCGCCGAGCTTCAGGACGCGCCGCAAAACGCCTTGTTCAACTTCGTCAACACGGAACTGCTGCCGCACCTGAAGGCCCTTAGAAGCAAGCCCGACGCCACGCCGCGGCAGAAGGTCATCAGCGAGATCATGTCCGGCGTGGAGCGCGTCCGCATCGACACCGAGCGGAACTTCCTGGACGTGCTGGACAAGGTGCATCAACTCAGCACGGAGACCGTGGACCCGACGCACATGTTCACGTTGTCGCAGGTCTATGAGGGGCTGCTGCTGAAGATGGGCGAGAAGGGCAACGACGGCGGCCAGTTCTTCACCCCGCGCCAGGTCATCAAGGCGATGGTTCAGGTGATTGACCCGAAGATTGACGAGACCGTGTATGACCCCTGCTGTGGCACGGGCGGCTTCCTGGCGCAGAGTTTCGAGCACATCAAGAGCAGGCTTGGCAACGAGGCCACGGCCGAGCAGTTGGAGACGCTCAAACAGCGGACCTTCTGGGGCCGTGAGAAGGAAAACCTCATCTACCCCATCGCGCTTGCCAACCTTGTGCTGCACGGAATCGACAAGCCCAACCTCTGGCATGGCAATACGTTGACCGGTCGCGAAACCTACGGCGGCCTTTTCGAAGGCGCGCCGCAGACCTTCGACGTGGTCCTGACCAACCCTCCCTTCGGCGGGAAGGAGGGCAAGGAGGCCCAGACCAACTTCGACTACAAGACAAGCTCCACGCAGGCGCTGTTCCTCCAGCACGTCATCCGCAGCCTCCGCGATGGCGGCCGGTGTGGTATCGTCGTGGATGAAGGGCTGCTGTTCCGCACTAACGAAGACGCCTTCGTCAAGACCAAGCGGAAACTGCTGGACGAGTGCGACCTGTGGTGTGTGGTGAGCCTGCCGGCCGGGGTGTTCACGGCCGCCGGCGCGGGCGTCAAGACGAACCTGCTTTTCTTTACGAAGGGCCGGCCGACGCGGAAAATCTGGTATTACGACCTGACCGACGTCAAGGTCCGGAAGAAGACGCCGTTGACGCTCGCGCACTTCGAAGAATTCTTCAGGCTGCTGCCGACGCGGGCCGACAGTCCGCTTTCCTGGAGCGTTGACATGGACGAGCGGAAACGGGTCGCCGCCGAGGAGGCACAGCCCTTCAAAGAACAGGCCACGGCCAAGAGTCAGCAGGCCGCTCAATGGGACGTGCGACTCAAGGAACTCAAAAAGGCCAGACCTCGCAACGAAGCAGCCATTGAGGAAGCCCAGGCGAAGGCGCAGCAGCTTACCCGCGAAGCAAAGGAACTGGCCGCCAAAGCCAAAGAGATCGAGGATGCCGTTTATGACCTCAAGGCCGTGAACCCGAACAAACGCCCGGTGGTGGACACGCGGACGCCCGAGGAACTCATGGACATTATCGAGGCGAAGGGGCGTGAGGTCGCCGAGGCGCTGGCGGCATTGCGGCGCATCCCGACAGAAAGGAGCCGCAAATCATGAGCGTTCGCGATGCCGCCATCCAGATTCTGCGGGAGGCCGGCGGCCCACGCCATGCCCGCGAAATCGCAAAGGGCATTCTGGACAAGAGGCTCTGGCAAACGGCCGGCAAGACACCGGCCGCCACCGTCAGCGCGCGGCTTTACGCGGACATCAGGCAGAACGGCGAGAAGTCGCCGTTCGTTGTTGTGCGTCCGCTGACTTTCGGGTTGGGGCAACTGGGGGCGAAGCTGTCTCCCGTGGTGGTTTCGCACGAACCATCGGAGAAGCCGAAGAGGGAACCAGCTACCACAACATACTGATTCGCCGAGGCGGCAGAGAAGGTGCTTGAGCAGTTCGGCGACAAGAAGCCGATGCACTTCCGCGACGCCGCGCAGAAAGCCCTCGAACAAGGCTGGCTTGAGAAGGAGGGTAAGACGCCTGGCGCAACCATGGGCGAGCAAATCTACACCGCCGTCAAGCGCCCCCGGCGGCGTGGTGAACAACCCCGATTCATTCAGCACGGTCGAGGCGTGTTTGGACTCGCCAGGTGGCCGGGGCACGGCCTGTTACGAGATGGAGCAGCACAACCGGCAAGTGCGGCAGTCGCTTCGCAAACGCCTTCTGAAGTTTAAGACGAAGGAATTCGAGGACCCGGTCGGCGTCTTGCCGATCAAGATGCGCTTCGAGGACATCGTGGTGACTGGGCGCAGTGGCAGCGCGTGACGGGGCGGGCTGATCTCAGCCGGGCGCCCCGGCGCCCGGAGCGGGCGAATCGGATATCCAGCGGGCGCGTTCCTCCAGACCCTGCATGGCGGAAGGGTATCGGCCGTCGGGGCCGGGTTTTACGGGCGGCTCGACGTCCCATCCGTAACGAGGCAGGGCGAAGGAGCGCGTGGACTCCATGGCCTTGCCCCAGGGGATGGTGTTGCCGCTGTAACAGGCCATCTGCGCCACGATGGCCAGGGCGGTGCTCAGGCACATATAGTCGCCGTTATTGACGGGCCTGCCGGCGCGAATGCCGGCGAAGAGTTCCTGATGTTCGATGTCGTACATGTTTCCGCGGGGCCCTTCGTAGCGCCAGTTCACTTCGCCTTCGATGCGATAGCCCAGCAGATGACACCGTCCCCTGGTGCCGATGATCAGGTCGGCCGTGGAAGTGTTGCAGCCGGGCTGCGCTCGGCAGAAGCCGTACACGCGCACGTCGTCGGGATATTCGAAGACCACCGAATGGTGGTCGAACAGATCACCATATTCCGGACCGAGGCAGGTCTGCCTGCCTCCCAGGCCCCAGGCGCGCAGGGGCGGTTTGTCGCCCAGAGCCCACGACGCCTTGTCGAGGCTGTGGATCAGTTGCTGGGCCGTCTGATCGCCGCTGAGCCAGTTGAAGTGATACCAGTTCCACATCTGGTACTCCATCTCGCTCTGGCCGGGACGGCGCGGACGCACGATGTACGGCGAGGTGAGATAAGTCTCCTGAATGGCGACGATCCGGCCTATGGCGCCATCGTGAACGCGCTGCATGGTCTGGCGCACCCCGGGGTCGTAGCGCCAGCACAGCCCGGAAACAACGCTCAGACCCTTGCGGCGCGCATCCTCGCACGCCCGCATCGTCGTTTTAAGCCCGGGGATGTCCAGCGCATGAGGTTTCTCGCAGAAGACATGTTTGCCAGCGTCGATGGCGGCCTTGAGGATCGTCGGAATGAAATGCGATGCGGGCGCTATGAGAACCACGTCCACGCCGCATTCGATGAGATGGCGGTACGCATCGAATCCGACGAAACAGTTGCGGCGCGGGATATCGACCTGTTCCGGCCGTGCGGCCTTCAACTGGGCATGGGCGGCGTCGAGGCGCTCCTGGAATATGTCGGCCAGCGCCACGATGCGCACGTCGCGGCCCGCATTGGCGGCGTTAATGGCCGCACCCGTTCCCCGACCGCCGCAGCCGACCAGGCCCGCGCGTATTACGTCGCTGCCGGCGGCATGAACGGCATGCCGTCGGGCAGCGCTCAGGACCGCGGCAGCGGCGGCAGTCTTCAGCACGCCGCGCCGCGAGGCCGTGTTCGAAGCCGCATTCGCCGTCCGACGCGGCATGGCCTGCTCCTCCCGACCCGTTCCGCGGCACCGGCGCGCGCCGTTCAGACACGGCATGCGCGCGTACGGCCGGCCGCTTACCAGGCTATGCTCAGATGCCAGTAGCGGATGACCGTGTTGCCCTTCTCGGGATCAAAGTAGGGCTTGTGCTTGTTGCCCATGTCGGACTTCACCTCGGTGCTCTTGGCGACGCACTCGTATTTCTCGGTGAAGAACGCCTGCCACTGGTCGTTTTCGTACCGCACAAAGACGTAGTACGTGCCGGGCGGCAGGTTATCCGGGCTGGGTCCCTCGGTGATCAGTTTGCCGAGAATCATGCCGCGACGGCGTTCGGCATCGCTTATGTCGCTGATATCGGCAGGCACGAACTGCGCGGTCTTGCCCTTGTAACGGCAGTAACAGGAGTTCTCCACCTGCCACTTGACGTTCTTCGCCGCCCGCTCCACTTCGGCCGGCTTGGGCCACAGCGCCCGCAGCCGCGCGCGCTTCTCGGCAGGGGTTTCCTCGCGTTCGGCCCTGCGCGCGGCCGAGTAGCACGGAACGCATGCCAGCACAAGCACGATCAGGCACGACAGAAAACGCATCCTTCTCATTTCATGCTCCTTCGGGGCTATTATACCAGCGCGGCACGACCATGCCGCGCAAAGTCGGCAGTATAGACCATTGCCGGCGGCCGACGTTAGAAATCGTCAGGCCTGCGGCTTGCGCGAGGAGATCTGCCCCCACGGCATAACGCGGCAGCGCTGGGCCCAGGCGCGGTACATTTCGGCCAGTTCTTTTACCTTTTCCGGCTCGCGGTCGGCCAGGTCGTTCAGTTCCACCCGGTCCGTCGCCATGTCGTACAATTCCCATGGCTGGTTGTGTCTGGCGACCAGTTTCCATCTGCCCTGGCGCACGGCACGGTTGCCCTCGTGCTCGAAGAACACGGCCTGATGTCCCTGTCGCTGGCGTCCCTCGAAAACGGGCACCAGCGACTTGCCTTCCAGGGGGGTTATGTCGCGATCGCGGAATCTTCGCGGATATTCGGCGCCGGCAAGGTCGAGACACGTCGCCATGAAGTCGATGACGTGGCCGATCTGGTCCGTGATCGTGCCGGGTTTGATGCGGCCGGGCCAGTGCGCTATCAGCGGCGAGCATATGCCGCCCTCGTGCACCCAGTGTTTATAAAGGCGGAAGGGGGTATTGGAGGCGTTGGCCCACGGCAGCCCGTAGGACATGAACGAATCGACTCCGCCGGGAGGCACGCCGGGCTTGCCGCGGTTTATCTCCTCGGCACAGCCGCCGTTGTCGGACAGGAAGATGATCAACGTGTTGTCGAATGCTCCTGTCTTCTTGAGCATCTCGACCATGCGCCCGATGCCGCGGTCCATGCATTCTATCTGAGCGGCATAGACGGCCATCTTCAGGTCGGCCAGTTCCTTCTGCTCCTGCGAGAGCGTATCCCATGCGGGGGCTTTCGGGTCGCGCGGCGTAAGGGCGGTGCGGCGGTCGATTATGCCCAGTTCGAACTGCCGCGCCAGACGCCGGCGGCGGATTTCGTCCCAGCCCACCATGTAGCGGCCTTTGTATCGGGCGATGTCCTCGGGGCGCGCGTGCAGCGGCCAGTGGGGCGCCGTGTAGGCCACATACATGAAGAACGGCTCGGGCTTGCGCGCGTACTGGTCGATGTACTGCACCGCGGCGCGCGTGAAGTCGTCGGTAAGGTAATAACCTTCGCCGCCGGTGGGATCGATTTCGCGGTCATCCTCGGCGAAGATGCGGTTGGGGTCCTTGCGGAAATAGTTGCTGCCGCCGCTGACAAGCCCGTAATAGTGCTCGAAGCCACGATCAAACGGCCAGCAGCCGCGTTTATCGCCCACGTGCCACTTGCCCACCATCAAGGCGTGATAGCCGGCAGGCCGGATAGCTTCGGCAATGGTCACGCACGAGTCGTTCAGGTATCCCTGATAAGAGGGATGCCCGCGGTTTTCCACCATGTGCCCGACGCCGGTCTGATGCGGATACAGCCCCGTCAGCAGCGATGCGCGGGTCGGGCAGCAGCGGCCGGTGTTGTAGAAATGCGTGCACCGCAGACCATCGTAAGCCAGACGGTCCAGATTCGGCGTGGCTATCTCCGACCCGTAGCAGCCTATGTCGGAGAAACCCATGTCGTCGGCCATTATCAGCAGTATGTTGGGCCTGCGGGCCTCTCCGGCGGGCGCCATCGCCGGCAGCGCGGCACAGGCGGCAGACGCGCAGGCGGCGCGCAGCAGGGACCGGCGTGAAAAGCGTGTGCTGGACATGGTGGAAATCATAACCGTCCGGCCGCCGGCCGCCATAATTCCTCCAGCCAGACGACACCCGTCTGCGGCACGCGCGCCGGGATGTATCCCTGTCCACCGCCGGACGAAGCGCCGGGCGCTATCCGATCACCTTGCCCGCGCGGAAAAGTGGTTTGAGTTTTCCGGCCAGGGCCCTGACCTGTTCGGCGGCCTGTTCGTCGAGCGGACGACATTCCAGCGCCGTCTGCACTCCGAGGAAGAACACTTCCTCGTTGGCCGGCGGCAGTATCGTGGTTATCGGCTGGCTGAGCGCCCAGCGGACGGCGAGTTGGGCCTCGGCGGGTTCGGAAATCGGCTCGTACCACATGTTGCGGAACCGCGAGGCCTTGCGGTATTCGGCAGATGGCCATTCCTGGCGACACAGCGGCTTGATGGCCAGCACCGCCATGCGCTTCGAAACGGCGGTCTGAAGTATTTTCGGCCCGAAGTCGCCGGTATGGAACGACACGAAATTGAGCGGGAACATGATGGAGTCGAAATCGAACTTTTCCATGGCCGCGATGGCGGCTTCGGTGGTGTGGGCGGTGATGCCGATGTATCTGATCTGACCGGCCTTGCGGGCCGCGAGTATGGTTTCCATGGCGCCGCCTCTGCCGAGGGCGGCTTCGACGTCCTTGACGGGATCGACGATGGCGTGGAGCTGATACAGATCGAAATGGTCGGTCTGAAGCAGTTCCAGAGAGCGCTTGAGTTCCTTTGCGGCGCCCTCAGCCGTGCGCTGGCGCGTCTTGCAGCACAGAAACACATCCTTGCGGAAGGGCTTCAGGGCCGGCCCCATCTTTTCCTGAGCGCTGCCGTAGGCGGGAGCGACGTCGAAAATGTTCACGCCGTGTTCGACAGCCTTGGCGACGGCCTTGTCGGCGCGCTCCTGCGTCATGGCCGACAGCATCAGTCCGCTGAAACCCACCACCGACACCTCGATATCGGTTCTGCCGAACTTCCGGCGCGCCAGCGTTTGCGGCTGACCGGCGGGGGCGGATCGCGCAATGGCAGCGGCGGCGGTAACGAAGGCGGCGGACTTGAGAAACTCACGACGATTGACGGACTGAACACTGTCTGGCATGGCATGCTCCCGGTATGCTGTTGTGCGCACTATACCGCGCCGGCAGCCCCGTACGGAACCTTCCTCAGGACAGGGAGCGGACGATCACGATGCAGTGCGCGGGCTGCGCCTCGCGGGAGCCGACGAATGTTGCAGCTGGGGTGTGATCGGACGCGCAACGGCCGGAAACCGTCGATAAGGGCGCCCGAATGGCTGCGCTGGCAGCCTGCCACACTGGCAGAAGTAGCCGGCGGACGGCGCCCGTTTGGCAGGCAGGCGGGTTTGCGGGCGGGTGATCGAGTCGCCGGGACGCCTGTGGCGGCTTGTTGTAACACTCTGCAAATCAGAGCTTTATACACGAAAACGCGTATGCTGTCGTTGCGGCACAGCGGTTGTTAGTGAAAGCAGCAGTGTGACGGTGCACTCATGGTTGACACGGTTGCTCCAAGCCGGTTCACGGTGCTGCTCCCCGATGAGCGGGAGGGCTGGCACGAGACCCTGGCGCGGCTGCTGGAGCCACAGGGAGTGCAGGCCAGGCTGGCGCGTTCCGGCCGCGAGGTGCTGGGACTGATAGAGACCACCGACTTTCACGCGGTGGTGCTCGACACGCAGATGCCCCAGCTTGGCGGATTGCAGGTGCTGAAGTTGATGAACGACCGGCTGGTGAACCGCGCTGTGCCGCCGGTCATTCTGCTGGCGCATCAGTTGAGCACGCATCTGCTGCGCGAGGCGCTGAGCATGGGTGTTTTCAGCGTTCTGGCAAAGCCGGTGGACTGCAACATGCTGCTGGATGCGCTGGCGCGCCTGTTGCGGCGTTACCATGAAAACCGCTGGCCAGGCGGGCGAGGCTGAATGATTGCGCGCGACCAGGGGTGTTCCCGGGCGCGATATGCTGATTTTGTTTCGGTTTCGCAGTGCTTTTCTGAAAAGAAGGAGAAAGTCAGATGGCTAAACTCCGTCCTCTCGGCGACAAGGTACTCGTCAAGCGTGTCGAGGCCGAGTCCAAGACCAAGTCGGGCATCGTTCTTCCGGATACCGCCAAGGAGAAACCCAAGCGCGGGAAGGTGATAGCGGTCGGCGAAGGCCGGCGGCTGGAGAACGGACAGCGTGCGCCGATGTCCGTGAAGAAGAACGATGAGGTGATCTTCGCCAGTTACGCCGGAACCGATTTGAAGCTTGACGGCGAAGAGTACGTGATCATGTCGGAGGATGACATCCTCGCGATCGTCGAACAGGCCTGAACAGCGTAAAGCCCCTCCGGCTTGTTCCGCATGGGCGGTACTGCGCCGCGGTCGCGGACAGCCGGCGCTGTGCAAGTGACAAGGAGCGAATCATGGCAGCCAAGAAAATCGCATTCGATCAGGAAGCCCGCGAAGCGATAAAGCGGGGAGTGGTCAAACTGGCCAAGGCCGTAAAAGTGACGCTCGGACCCTCCGGCAGAAACGTCGTGCTGGAGAAATCGTATGGCGCGCCGACCGTTACCAAGGACGGCGTGACGGTGGCCAAGGAGATCGAGCTCGAGGACGCCTATGAGAACATGGGCGCCCAGATGGTCAAGGAGGTTGCATCGAAGACCTCGTCGGTAGCCGGCGACGGCACAACCACCGCCACGATATACGCTGAAGCCATCTACACCGAAGGGCTGAAGAACGTGGTGTCGGGCGGCAACGCCAATCAGATCCAGCGCGGCATCCAGATGGCCGTCGATGCCATCGTCGAGGATCTCACCAAAATGTCCAGGAAGGTTGAGTCGTCCAAGGAGGTGGCGCAGGTGGGCACCAGTTCAGCCAACCAGGACGAGGCCATCGGCAAGATGATCGCCGACGCGATGGAAAAGGTCGGCAAGGACGGCGTCATCACCGTCGAGGAAGGCAAGTCGCTGGAGACGAAGGTCGATCTGGTCGAAGGACTCCAGTTCGACAAGGGCTATCTGTCGCCGCATTTCGTGACGGATCTCCAGTCCATGGAGGCCGTGCTCGAGGATGCGTACATACTCATCCATGAGAAGAAGATCAGCAACGCGCGCGATCTGCTGCCGCTGCTGACGAAGATAGCCGACGTCGGCAAGCCGCTGCTGATCATTGCCGAGGAGGTGGAAGGCGAGGCGCTGGCGACGCTGGTGGTGAACAAGCTGCGCGGCGTGCTGAAGTGCGCGGCGGTGAAGGCGCCCGGATTCGGCGACCGCCGCAAGGCCATGCTGGAGGATATCGCCATCGTTACCGGCGGCACGGCCATCTTCGAGGAACTCGGCATCAAGCTGGAGAACATCGAGCTGTCGCAGCTCGGCCGGGCCAAGAAGATCCGCATCGACAAGGACAACACCACCATCATCGAGGGCGCCGGCGATGAGAAGGCCATCAAGGGCCGCATCGAACAGCTCAAGAACGAGATCGAGAAGACCACCAGCGACTACGACAAGGAGAAGCTCCAGGAGCGGCTGGCGAAGCTCGCCGGCGGCGTGGCCATCATCAAGGTCGGCGCGGCGACCGAGGTGGCCGTCAAGGAGAAGAAGGCCCGCGTGGAGGATGCCCTGCATGCCTGCCGGGCGGCGGTCGAGGAAGGCATACTGCCCGGCGGCGGCGTGGCGGTGATCCGCTCGGCGATGAAGGTGCTCCCGAACGTGCTGAAAAAGGCCGAAAACGAGGACCAGAAGATCGGCATCGACATCGTGCGCCGCGCGGTGGAGGCGCCGGCGAGGCAGATCGCCGAGAACGCCGGCGTGGACGGCTCGGTGGTGGTCCAGAAGATCAAGGAAAACAGCGACTACAACTACGGCTACAATGCGCTTACCCACGAGTGGGGCGACCTCGTCAAGATGGGCGTTATCGTGCCCACCAAGGTGGAGCGCATAGCCCTCCAGAACGCCGCATCCATCGCGTCGCTTCTGCTCACCACCGACGCCATCGTCAGCGAGATCAAGGACGAGAAGCCCGAACCGGCGGGCGCTGGCAGCGGCATGTACTGAATACCACGGAAGACATACGACCTCCCGCGAATCAGCCGGCATCATGCCGGCTGATTCGTTTTATGCGCTGTGCGGCGGCGCCGGACGGCCGCAAGCGCCGGCCGACCTGCGCGGTAAGATGATGACGGAGGAACCTTCATGCCGTACAGGCCACAGCTCTGGATTATCATTGCCGCCGCGGCAGTCGCATCGCCCGCAGCACAGGAGAAACCCGACGCCATGTCCGCATCGCAAACCGCCGCCGATAACGTTCGCGTGTTCAAAGAACCTCCGCCGCCCGATCCGCGGATAAGCTTCATCCGCAACTGGCATCATGGCAGCGGGTTTTCCGCGCCGGCCGACAGACAAACGTGGCTGGCCCGGGCGGCGCATCTGCGCCAGCAGATACTCGTGGCGGCGGGCCTGTGGCCCATGCCCGAGAAATGCGATCTGCGGCCGGTTATACACGGCAGAATCGAACGCGACGGCTATACGGTCGAAAAGGTATTTTTCCGCAGTTATCCGGGCTTCTACGTGACCGGAAACCTGTACCGACCGGTCGGCAGGCCCGGCCCGCTGCCCGGCGTGCTGTGTCCGCATGGCCACTGGCGCGACGGGCGCTTCTATCAGGCCAGCGAAAAGGAACTTGAACGCGAGCTCAAGGGCGGATTCGAAAAGGACCCGGCCGCCGCGCGCTCGCCGCTTCAGGCGCGATGCGTAACGCTGGCGCGCATGGGATGCGTCGTTTTTCATTACGACATGGTGGGATACGCCGACTGCCATCCCGGAGGTTTCCCGCATCGGGATACATATCGCGACATCGAAAGCGATCTGTATCTGCTGAGCATTTTCGGGCTTCAGACGTGGAACAGCATACGCGCGCTCGATTTTCTGCTGTCGCTGCCCGAGGTGGACCCGTCCCGCATCGCCTGCACCGGCGCAAGCGGCGGCGGCACGCAGACGTTCATACTGATGGCCATCGATGACCGTCTGAAGGTCGCTGCTCCCGTATGCATGATCTCCGCCGGCGACCATCAGGGCGGCTGCGTGTGCGAGAACAATTCGCTGCTGCGGCTGTTTACCGACAACGTGGAGATAGCGGCGTGTTTCGCGCCGCGGCCGCTGGTTCATCCCACGGCCACCGGCGACTGGACGGCGCGCTTTCTGGAAGAGGGCCTGCCGCAGTGGAAGGCCATATGGGGACTGTTCGCGGCATCCGACAGCGTGCACGCCGTGAGGTTCACCGCCGGGCATAACTACAACCTCAACAGCCGCCTGACGGTGTATGAGTTTTTCAACACGCATCTCAAACTCGGCCAGCCGTCGCCGATCAGCGAGAAACCGTTCGTGCCCCTGTCGCCGAAGGAACTTACCGTGTTCGACGAGGCGCATCCCCGGCCGGCCGATTCGGTGGATGCAGCGGGTCTGAAGAAACAGCTGATCGCCGACATCACGGCGCGTCTGGAGTCGCTGCGGCCGCGCGATGCCGCGTCGCTGGAGCGCTTCCGCCAGGTCGCGGGCACAGCGCTGCGACACATGACGGCCAGCGGCATGCCCGCCGCCGGAAGCGTTGCGGGCAGCGAAGCCGGCGGGCGCAGCGCGCAGGGCGCCGTGACGGTGGAAAGACTGGTTTTGCGCCGTAAAGGCGCGCCCGAACAGTTGCCGGTCCTGCGGTATGTGCCCGCCGCGCCGACGGGCGCGGTAACCATCGTGGTGCACGGCGAGGGCAAGGCCGCGCTGCTCGATGCCGCGGGCAAGCCCGGCGAACTTGTTGCGGAACTGCTGGCGCGCGGCCAGACGGTGCTGCTGCCGGATGTATTTGCCGTCGGCGAGCTTGCCCCGGCCGCCCCGCCCGCAACCGTGCCCGCGTCCGACTTTTTCACGTGCTACAACCGCACCGCGCTGGCCAACCGCGTGCATGACATTCTCACGGCCATCGGTTTTGCCGCGGACACAGACAGGACCGTTAACCTCGTGGGCGTGGGGCGGGCCGGCCCGTGGTGTATGCTGGCGCGGTCGCTGGCCGGCGGGAGCGTTGCCCGCACGGCGGCCGAGGCGGGCGCGGGCATCGACTTTGCGCGCGTCAGATCGGTGCAGGATGATGACCATCTTCCCGGCGCGCTGCGCTACGGAGGGTTCTGGGCGCTGGCGGCGCTGGCGGCGCCGGCGGAAATGATGATCATCAGCGCCCCCGCCGCGAACGCCGCCAGCATGCCGTGGATGACCGACGCCTGGACCGCCGCATCGGCGCGCGACAAACTCACGGTCGTCGCCAGCGCGACCGCCGGCGACATCGTGAGGTGGCTGACGCGATAGCGGACGGCGTCGCAGCCCACGTTTGCGCGCGTCAGGCTTCGCTGATGCGCCGGCGGGCACGAGCCAGCCATTGCGGGTTGACAGTAACGCCCCATCCGGGCTCCTGAGGGACGTTGATCATTCCGGCGCGCACCTCCAGCGGCGCGGCGAGAAACCCCTCGACCCACTTCGTGGGCTCGATGCAGAACTCCACATACGCACCGGCGTTGGGAATGCACGCCATAAGGTGCACAGCGAAAACGGTAACCATCGAAAGGTTGGCCGAATGCGGCACGACGGGCACGCCGGCGAACGCCGCCATGCGCGCAATCTGCAAGGCCCGCGTGAAACCTCCCGCGTAGCATACATCGGGCTGGGCTATGTCCACGGCATGGATGTCGAAGATGCGCCGCCACGTCGGCAGATGAAAGTCCTGTTCGCCGCCGGCCACGGGCACTTCCAGCGCCGCCGCCACCTGTGCCGTCCATTCCAGCTCCCACCAGGGGCAGGGTTCCTCGAAGTGCACGATGCGATGATCCTGGAGCATGCGGCCCACCTCGACGGCCTTCGCGGGCGTGTAGCAGCTGTTGGCGTCAACCAGAATGGCGAAATCATCGCCCATCGCCTTGCGCATGGCGGCGACCAGCGCGGGCGTGCGGCCGGGCCACTGGTCCTGATCGCGCCCGCATCTTCTGCCTATGCGCACCTTGCACGCCGTGAAGCCGCAGGCATCGCGCAATCGCAGCATGCGGGCGGCCTCGTCTTCCGGACTGATGTCGCGCCGCAGACTCGAGGCATAGGCGCGCAGCGCCCGTGTTTTTCCGTCGAGCAGCCGGCAGACGGGTTTGCCCTCCAGCCGTCCGCGCAGGTCCCACAGCGCCGTATCGACGCCCGCCAGAGCGCGGCATATGTACGAGCCCGTGAATTTGTAACTGGCCTCGATGCATCTTTCGCTTATCTGCTCGACGGCGAGCGGATCCGCCCCGAGAACGTGCGGCGCTATCTGACGATGAAGCACTTCGACCGTGATATCGGCGTTGTGGGGCGCGGTCTGCCCCCAGCCTTCGGCGCCGTCGTCGGTGCGCACGCGCACCACGGCGACGTCGCGCGTATCGTACGTTTCGATGGATTTGACCTTCATGTACGCTCCGCTGTATGTCATGCTAACGGCAACCGCGGGCAGGTTCACGCGGCAGATGCGCCGGCAAGGAGACTCTGCAATCCGTTCATAAGACGCAATCCGGCAGCCGTTGTACTGCGGCGCAGCCGGCGCGGCCGCCGGGTGCGGGGCGCGTACTTTCGGATATGCTGACGCAACGTGGACAGCGGGCTGTACATCGCCGTATTTCATCTGCCGCGGACGATGCGGTGCGGCGTCGGCAGTCTGGGACAGGTGACGCTGCGCGCGGGGGTGTATCTGTATGTGGGCAGCGCCCAGCGCGGACTGGCGGCGCGGCTGCGCCGGCACGCCCGCCGGCGCAAGAGGCTGCGCTGGCATGTGGACTGGCTTTCGACCCGCGCGCGCATGCTGGGCGCGATAGTCATCGACGCCCCGCGACAGAGCGAATGCCGCGTGGCGCAGGCGATCGCGCGCGTGCTGAAGCGAGCCTGGCGCGGCATGGGCAGTTCCGACTGCCGCTGCGGCGGGCATTTGTTCCGTTTCGAGCCCGCGCCGTAGAATACCGCCGATGCTGACAAGGCTGTTGAAAGCCAAGATACACCGGGCGACGGTTACGCGCACGGATATCAACTATCACGGTTCGATCACCATCGACCGCGACCTGCTCGAGGCCGCGGGGCTGGTCGTGAACGAGGCCGTGCTGGTGGCCGACTGCGAAAACGGCAACCGGTTCGAGACATATGTGATTCCCGGAGAGCGGGGCAGCGGAGAGATCGCCATCAACGGGGCGGCCGCCCGATTGTGCCAGACCGGCCACAAGGTCATCGTGCTGGCTTTCGCGCTGCTTGCGCCGGAAGAAATTGCCGGTCACCGCGCCAGGGTGGTGATCGTCGGAGCGAACAACCGGCCGGTCGAGGTTTTCGATATCCCCGCAGTGTGACACATGCTGCCTGTGATATTCCATATTCGCGTGGGGGGCCTGGATCTGCCCGTTTATGGTTACGGGCTGATGCTGGTGGTGGCGTTTCTGGCGGCATCGCGCTGGGCCAAGTCGCTGGCCGGGCGGCTCGGACTCGACGGCGAGGCGTTTGTCAATGCCGGATTGCTGGCGCTGATCAGCGGCATCGTCGGCGCGAGGCTTTCGCACGTTCTGGAGAATCTGCCGGAGTTCCTCCGGCCGGATCGCTCGCTGTGGCAGAACCTGCGCAGCATGGCGGACATAAGCAGCGGCGGACTGACCTATTACGGCGGCTTTCTGCTGGCCACGCCCGTGCTTCTGTGGTACGGCCGACGAAAACGCCTGCCGCTGCGGCGGAGTATGGACATCGTCGCCCCCTGCCTCATGCTGGCGCTGGGGCTGGGGCGAATAGGATGCTTCCTCAACGGTTGCTGCTACGGGCACATCTGCCATCTGCCGTGGGCAGTGCGTTTTCCATACCACAGCAACGCATACGTGGATCAGGTCGATGCGGGGCTGATAAGTCCCCCTGATGAACTGATCGCGCGCCGCCTGCCCGACGGGCGGGTCGTGCTGCATCCGCCCGATGCGGCGCGCAAGGATGCGCATCTGAAGGCCGTCATGCGCAGCCAGCGGGCGCTTCCGGTTCATCCGACGCAGCTGTACACGACGCTGTATGCGGTGCTGCTGGCGCTGCTGCTGTATGCATATCTCACGTACATGCCCGCGCCGGGGCGCGTATTCGCTCTGATGCTCGTTCTGGAGGGAACAGCGCGATATGTGATGGAACTGCTGCGCGTGGAGCCGGCGGTGGCCGGCCCGTTCAGTCTGAGCATGCTGATAGGTCTGGGGATGGTGATCGCCGGGACGGCGATGTGGACATTGTGCGGGCGCATGCAGCCGGCGGAGCCCGGCGGGTCCCCGGCGCAGCGGCCGGGATCGCCGCGCGCGGCAGCACGCACGTCACAGAAGTGAAATCGTCGCCGGGCTTTGCAGTGCCTGCGCACAAGGCTACAGTAGCGGCGCCGCCGGGCGGGGCTTGCGTCCGCGGCGGCGTAACAGAAGCGCGTTTCTGATACCGCGAGGGAACCATCATGCGCATCGGGGTGCCGAAGGAAATCAAGGCCGACGAGTATCGCGTGGGACTCATGCCGGTGGGAGCGGAGGTGCTGACGCGCGCCGGACACAAGGTGTATGTGGAAACGGGAGCGGGTCTGGCCAGCGGCTTTGCCGACGATGATTACCGCAATGCCGGCGCGGAGGTGGTCGGCAGCCATGTCGAAGTGTTTCAGATGGCCGAGATGATTATCAAGGTCAAGGAGCCGCAGACCGTGGAAATACCGCTGCTGCGGGCGGGGCAGATAGTTTTCACGTATTTTCACTTCGCGGCGTCAGCGGAACTGACCAGGGCATGTCTGAAGGCAGGCATAGTGGCTATCGCCTATGAAACCATCCGCGACCGCGGCGGGCGATTGCCGTGCCTGACGCCGATGAGCGAGATCGCCGGCAAGATGAGCATACAGGAGGGCGCCAAGTATCTCGAAAAGCCCATGCGCGGACGGGGCATGCTTCTGGGCGGAGTTCCCGGGGTGGCGCCGGCGCACGTCGTGGTGCTGGGCGCCGGAACGGTGGGAACCAACGCGGCCAAGGTTGCCGCCGGCCTGGGTGCCAGCGTCGTCATAATGGATATAAACCTCGACCGTCTGCGGTATCTGTCTGATGTAATGCCGGCCAATGTGGTTACGGTGTTCAGCGACCCGCATACGGTCCGCGAGCAGTTGCGGAAGGCTGATCTGGTCGTCGGCGCTGTGCTGATACCCGGAGCGCGGGCGCCGCGTCTGATCTCTCGCCGCGACCTGGTGGAGATGAAAAACGGCAGCGTGCTGGTGGATGTGGCCATAGATCAGGGCGGTTGCGCCGAAACCAGCCGGCCCACGACCCACGCCGATCCGGTCTATGTGGAAGAGGGCGTGGTGCACTACTGCGTTACCAACATGCCCGGCGCCGTCAGCCGCACCAGCACGATCGCGCTGTGCAATGCCACGCTGCCATATGCGGTGAAGATAGCGGAAGCCGGCTACGAGCGGGCGGCAAGAGAAGATGCCGGCCTGGCCGAGGGCGTGAACATGGTCAGGGGAAAATGCACCAACGCCGCCGTGGCGCAGGCGCACGGTATCGAATTCGCGCCGCTTTTTCCCTGAGTGCCGTCCGTCCGGACTCAGCGCAATTCGACGACCACGCGACACTTCGTCTTGCCGACCGGCAGCTTCTCGATGGTCGCCAGCCCCCAGGCATCAGCCGCGCCCGTGCCCGAGATGCGCTGTTCGCCGGCCGTGGCCGACCATGCGAATTTCTGTCCGCGCGCCGGCCGGAACTTCTGGCATTTGCGCGGCGTGAGGTCCACGGTGCACAACGGCAGCGGCGCGGAATCGTCCAGCCAAACGGTCATCTCCCAGCGGCCCGGTTCATCGACGATCGTCTGCGTATCCCAGTTGAGGTAGCCGTTGAGCTGAGCCGAGAACGTCTCGCCGTTGTTGAGGTCGCCGTTGCCCGGGTTGTCATCGAGCGAACAGTTACCGAATGCCGGCACCGACTGGTTGCGGCGGATGGCCGGGCGCTTCTCGGGCGGAACCTGCCAGCGGAAGGCAAACGGGCGTTTCGTGTCGATCATCGCGCGCAGGAACCGCGGCCAGGGCGGCCAGCCCATTTCGGTGAAGTGTGCCCCCCAGCCCGTGTGGATGGAAAAGAAAGGCGTTTCGCGGTCGGGATGGTCCAGTATCCACCTGGTGAAATCCTGCACGAAGAAGGGATTCTCCTGCGGCGGACGTCCGGCGTACGTGTCCGGGTTGCCCCAGACGCCGCATGCGCGATTCCATGCCTGAAAGCCCTTGGTCACCTCGGGCATGCCCCAGCCGTGTATCCAGGCGTATATCTCGGGCTTGGTGAACTCCATCATCCCCCAGGCGCCCAGGGCGGCGACGATGTTGTCGCGATCCACGCCGAACGTGCGATCGAGCCACTCGATAAGCGCTTCCTGCCGGCGCTGCGGAAACGGCTGCCAGCGCCCGTCCTCGATGCCCTTCAGCGAGAAGGCAGCATCATTGATGCCCATCCAGAAGGCATTGGGCGAGTCCGAACAGTGCGCCAGATCCAGCCCGTCGGTGATGCGCGGGGCGACCGGCTCGGGTTCGATGATCCAGGAATGCCCGCGATGTATGTACAGCGATGCCGGCTTCTTAAGAAGGTCCGGACAGAAGCCCACCGTCACGTCGTAACACATCGGTATGTGCGACAGGGGCTGTCCGACATACCAGTTGTACCACCGCTGTACATACCGGACCCTGCTGTCGCGCTGGCGGACCTCGGTGACCACCTCGCGGTACATCACCGGCTCGGGCGGAGCGACTTTCTCGGCAACCGGTCCTGCGCACAGCACATCGCGCGTGTTCTCCACGCCATCGACCGCGGCCAGCACGGCATAGTAGCCGGTGCCCTCGGCCGTCACGGTATGCACGTATTTCCCCACGCCGGCGGGAAGCGGCCTGCCATCCTCCACGGCCAGGCGCACGGCGATGAACGCCTCGTCGAGCTTCGACGGAACGTTCTCGCCCATGAAAATGCGGCGGACCTGACGCGTGTTGAAGCGCGACCCCGGAACCACTTCCGCCAGAAGCGTCGCCTCTCCGATGTTCACCGGCGTGATCGGCCGGTCCGATCGGTACACGCGGTAACGCACCTCGCGCGGTTCGTCCTTCGGCAGAAGCATCTCGGCGGTGTAGCCGCGCGATTTCCTTATGAGCGAGCCCCACGGATAGTCGTCGTTGCCCTCGGAGATGTCCTCTATCTCGCGGAACGTGATGAACACCTGCCCGGCGCGGTACACCGCCTTTACTTCGGAAACCTGAGGTCCGGGCGCCGCCAGCCGCCCTTCGAACGCTATTTCCAGGAAGGTTCCTTCCCGCCTGAAGGTCGGCGCGCGGCGGATGAGCAGCTCTCCGCTCTTCTTTCCCGCGCGCGCCCACGCGGCGACCGTGGAGGTGGCATCGAACCAGCGGTACCACGGCGGCACAAGCCGCAGTCCCGCCGCGTCGGCGCCCTCGACAGCCCGGCCGTCGGCCGCGGGCACGATGTCGAATGCCCGCCCGTACATGCCCTCGCGGTCGAATACGAGCCTCGCCCGATACACCTTCGCGCCGTCCGGCAGCGCCGAAAGATCGAAACGCATCAGCGTGCCCGCGCCCGGAACATCGCGGAATGTCAGCGCTGCCGGATGCTGCACGCGGCCGGCCACGCCCCATCGCTCCACCACCATGTCGGCGCGGACAGCGCTGACCACAAACAGCAGTATTAACCAGGCTTTTTTCATGGCCGGTCACCTCGCCCGGGTTATGGCGACGCGCAGCCCCGGACATTCGCGCGGCATGGCCAGTCCCCTGATCGTCACCACGCCCGTGCTGTCGGCCGCTGTCTCGCCGGACTGCGCCTGCGGAGGGCCTTTCGCGCTGGTGCGGCCGGGCAGGGGCGTTGCCTGCCAGCGGAGTTTTTCGCCCGGAGCGGTTCTGAACTTCTGAAGACGCCGCGGGGTCATATCGAACGTGCACTCCCGCGACACGACGGTTATCTCGAAGGAGTCGGGCGTGTCCACAACGTCCTTCCACGCGAAGCCCGCGTTCGTGTTGCCGAAACCCTCGCCCTCCTGATCGAGCGAGCAGTTGGAGAACGCGGGCACCGGCGCATTGCGGCGGAGTTCCACGCCGCGCCACAGGCCGGTGTGCCAGTCGGGCTTCTGGAGCTGCCCGCCCCAGGCCCAGTGCGCCACCAGAGGCTGGCCGGCCTTGAGCATGGCGCGGTAGAACCGCCCCCAGCCCTTGCCCCAGCCCGGATCGCCGCCCCAACTGGGCCCGCGGCACACAAAAAAGGGCAGGTCAACGTCGCGCCTGACCATCTCGTCGAGATTCGCCCACGCCCACTGCGAGCGGCCTTTATCATCTGCGATGTCGCCGGACTTCACTCCCCACGCGGCGGCGAATCTGTCGGCGGCCTTCGGTTCCAGCACGCCCTGGCGGTCGAAACCGGTCACGAAAACCGCCGCGAAGTGCTCCGGATAGTTCAGCGCCAGCGCCGCCGCGCCATCTGCGCCCACCGCCAGGATGCGGTCCGGGTCGATGGGCAACGCCCTGATCGCCCAGTCGAGAAACGCCACGATGCGCTGTTGCGTGTGATTGCGCACCACGCCGTTTCGCCACGACCGCAGAGTGCCCCACGAGTCGTTGTAGCCGTACCAGCCGCTCGCGGGACAGTCGTGAGGCGCGATCTGGATGCTGTCGCGCAGCAGTTTCTTGCCCGGCTGAGCGTATGAATAGCCCTCGGGATGGAAATACAGCTCAGCCGGCGCCCTGCCGCGCACATCGGGCGGAGTCAGCACCGACCAGTTGAACGCCATCCCCGGACGGGGCGACAGCGGCGGCGAACACCACTGCACGTAAACACGTCGCACGCCCGGATAGTCGAAGTACGGCCCGCGCAGACCGTCGCCCTGGCACACCGGCTCGCCTGTGCCGACGGTTTCATCGACCGCCGCGGAAACCACATCGCGCGTGTTCTCCACGCCCTCGCGCACCGCGACCACGGCATAATGGGACCGCCCCGCCGCGGGCGGGTTGTACACATACAGCCCCGTGCCCGGCGGCAGCGGCCCGGCCTTCTCGTCTATCACGAAACGCGGCACCGGAAAGCGGTCCATGCGCGGACTGTCAACGGTCCACGTGTGCATGTAGCCGTTGTAGTCGCGCGCCAGTTCGCCCATCTCATCGTTCTGAAGCATCGCCTGGCCGATAAGGTATTCCTTGTTGCGCGCGTTGATGTTCCAGACCGACAGCGGCGGCACCTCGGCGATGAGCTCGGCCTCGCGCAGGCTCGCCGCGTCGATGGGCTTCGCACAGCGGTAGATGCGATAGCGGCAGGCGGCTCCGGCGCGGGCCAGCGCGGTTCTGATCTCGCCCCACGTGGCCCTGTCGGAGACGACCAACGGGTCTCCTTCCCGCCAGGTGATGAACGTCTGGCCGGCGCGATGGACGGCCCTGACATCGGTTGCGGGAGGGGGCAGGTTTTTCGCTTCGCCCTCGTAAGCCACCTCCAGGCAGGTTGCCTGCGCATTCCACAACGGACAGCTCTTCACGAAGAACGCCACGCGCACGGGCGTCTGCGCGCCGGCCGGGCCCGCCGCCGCCTGCCGGCAGGCTGCGCGCACGGCCTCCGTGGCGTCGAACCTGTCGAAAAGCGGCGCGCGCAGCGCCAGCGGCCTGCCGGCAGGCTTCGGCGTCTCTCCCGCGGCCGGCTCGTCGGCCAGCGCGTAGATTTCGATTTCCACCATGGCTTCGGCGCTGGCGCCGGTAACCGCCGCCGTGCGGTATATGAACAGGTCGGCCCGGTATATGGTCGCGCCCGGCGGCAGACCGGCCAGAGTGATGCGGACTATTCCCTCGCCGCCGGCCGCCGGCAGCACTTCGACGGCGCTGTCCGACACGGCCGGCTGCGATTCCGGCGCCGGCGCGTCGCGCGGTGGTTCGGAGAGCATCAGCCGTCCGAACCTCGCGGGCACGTGGCTGTCGCCGCTGAAGGTGGGGGACCAGGCGCTTTCCTCCCATCGGCCGGCAGCGTGGCGGTTGCGCGTGAAATTGGCGATGAGCGCCCGGCCTTCGCCCGCGTCCACCGCATCCAGAGGGATGATCAGTTCGGCCGTCCATTCGCCGCTGCCGACGGCCGCAGCCGCCCGGAAACCCGAGTCCCAGCCGCGGTCTTTCAACCGGGCGTCGTAAGTGGCGCCGCCGGCGCTGACGCCGAAGTGGCAGTACGTCTCGTCCCGTCCCAGAAATATCTCCACCGAATCGTCCTGCCACACATCCGCATCCTGTCCGCGCATCTGGCGACGGATCCTGTCGGCCAGCGGCTCCGTGCAACGGACGCCGACATACAGCATCTTCGCATCGCGCAGCAGGCGCACCTCGGTGGGCTGGGCGGCCGGGCCCGTGCCGTCGAGCGTGCGCGACAGACGCACCGTCGTCGCCGCGCTCCATGCGGTGTCGTCCAGACGCCCGTCGAGCGCCGGAGGCGATTTGCAGCGGGGAATGTAAGCGATGGGCGGTCTGGCCGGCGGCTGCTGCTGGGCTTTGCCGGCGGCCGCGCGCGGCGGGGCGCCCCACCGCCGCGTTACCACCTCCGCTTGCGCTGCGGCAACAAGAGCCGCCACGATGAGCACCGCGCGCACAGCGTGACGCATGGGCGCACCCTCCCGCGGGCGGCATATCCGCCGCCCGTCAGGCAATAATGTACATCGAACGCCTGGTCCGGCGATAGCCCCCGATTGCGGCGGGCGAGGCGCCGCCATGGCGCGCGGAGCAACGGCGCGTCGGGCGCGTCATCCGCCGTCGCCAAGGTCGGCTTCGAGCCGCTTCTTTATGAGCGGTATCCACAGCTCGTAGCCCTTGCGGTTCATGTGCAGCCTGTCGGGCAGGAAGATGTCGCTGCGCGGCTGGCCGTCGGCGTCGAGCATGGCGGCGGTGATGTCGATGTAAGTTACGCCGGCCTGCGCGGCCCATTCCTTTATCAGCCGGTTGCCCTCGCTGATTCTGTCCCAGAGTTTCCATCGCGAGTGACTCGGTTTCATGGAGATGTAGTAGATGCGCACATCGGGAAGGGCCTGGCGCGCCCGGGCGACGAAGGTTTTCATGTTGTCCAGAACCTTCTGCGGAGTTGCGCCGCCGGCAATGTCGTTTTCACCGCAGTACACGACGATGGCGCGCGGTCTGTACGGAAGGACTATGCGGTCCATGTACTGAAGCAGGTCGCTGGTGGTCGAGCCGCCGAAGCCGCGGTTGATGGCCACAAGCGGCTTCATATCTTCGGCCAGCGCGTTGCCCCACATGCGTATGCTGGAACTGCCCGTGAACACTATCGCGCCCTGCGGAGGCGGCGCGGCCTGGTCGCGTTTTTCGAAAGCGGCTATTTCGGCGGCGAACCGCTGCGTGGCGGGAACGGGACGGGTGGCCGGCGCCGCCGCGTGCGCGACGCGCGCGGCCAGCAGCAGCAGACCAGCTGCGGACACGGCGGTGATGCTGGCGATGTTCATGCGAGCGCTCCGTTTCGTCAGCCCTTCATGCCGGTTGTGGCGATGCCCTGGATGAAGGTTTTCTGTGTGAGGAAGAACAGCACGATGACCGGCAGTATCACCAGCACCGATGCCGCCATCAACAGATGGTATTCCGTGCCTCCATGCATCGACTGAAACGTCTGGAGGCCCAGCGAGAGGGTGTACTGGTCCTGATCCTGTATATACACCAGCGGTCCGAGGAAATCGTTCCACGCCCACATGAACGTGAACAGCGCCACCACCGCCAGCGCCGGGCGCGACAGCGGAAGGATGATGCGCCAGTAGATGCCGAATTCGGAACAGCCGTCTATGCGGGCCGCCTCGGAGAGCTCCTCGGGTATGGTCATGAAGAACTGGCGCAGCAGAAAGATGTTGAACGCCGATCCGAACCACGCCGGCACCCACAGCGGCTTGTACGTGCCCAGCCATTGCCCCAGTCCGTTGTCGCCAAGCCAGCGGAATATGCGGAACAGCGAAACCATGGTGACCGGGAACGGGATCATCATGGTGGCGAGCATGATCGCGAACAGCACGCCGCGTCCGCGGAACTTTATCCGCGCAAAGCCGTACGCCACCAGCGAACTGGACAGCGTCGTGCCCAGCACCGACAGAACGGCGATGATGAGCGTGTTGCGCGCAAAGAGCAGGAAGTGCATCTTCGGATGCGTCAGGACGGTAACGTAGTTCTCGGGGACGAAGGGCCGGGGCACTATCTCCGGCGGAAACTTCATCGCCTGCTCGATCGTCTTGACGCTGGTCAGCAGCATCCACACGAACGGCATGAGAAACCCCACGGAGATGCACAACAGCGCCAGATGCACCATCCAGTGTTCGGCGGACCATATGCGCCTGAGCAGCGACGGACGCCGCAAGGGCGCCTCACGTGGTGCGCCGCCGACTGCCTGTTTTGATTGCGCGCCGTTCATGCTTTTCCCGTGCTCGCGTGTGCTGCGCTATTTCCCCTGATAATGCACCCAGTGGCGGCTGCTCCAGAAGGCCACGGCCGTCAAGGCCAGTATTATGAGCAGTTGTATCCACGCCATGGCGCTGGCATAGCCCATCTTCAGATAGGAAAAGGCGTTGTCGTAGAGGTACATGGTGTAGAACTGGGTTGCCCGGGCCGGTCCGCCGCCGGTCATGATCATGGGCACGGCGAAGACCTGCAACGTGCCGATGATGGCCATGATCAGATTGAAGAAGATGACCGGCGAAATCATCGGCAGCGTAACGTGCCACAGACGGCGCCAGCGCCCCGCGCCGTCTATCTCGGCGGCCTCGTAAAGCTCGGTGGGAACGTCCTGAAGCCCGGCAAGATAGATCACCACCGTATGCCCCACTCCCCACAGGCTCATGAACGCCAGCGCGGGCATGGCCCAGCGCGGGTCGCTCAGCCAGCCCGGCGGGTCCTTAACGCCCAGCGACATCAGGGCGGCGTTGATCAGTCCGAGTTTGGAGTTGAACAGCCACATCCACAACATGGCCGACGCCACAGCCGGCACCAGCGAGGGCAGAAAGATGATCGTGCGATACACGGCCTGGCCGAACAGCCGCACGTTCAGCAGCAGCGCCAGTCCCAGCGAAACCAGCATGCCGGCGGGCAGCGCCATCGCGGCGTAATAGAAGGTGTTCTTCAGCGAGTTCCAGAAATGGGGATCGCCGAAACGCCCGCGCGGATGCGGTTCCCACATCAGCTCGCGGTAGTTATCCAGCCCCACCGGCAGCGGTCCTTTGAGCAGGGCGAAATCGGTGAAGCTGTAATACAGCGACATGGCCACCGGCAGAAGCGTGAAAACGATGAAGCCGATCAGCCACGGCGAGATGAACGCCATGCCCTTGCCCAGTTGACGCAGTTCAGCGGCGCGCATCAGCCAGAGCCCTCCTGCGCTGTGCCTGGCGCTCTTTGAACTTCTCCAGTTTCTGCTGAAGCCGTTCCTGCGCCTCGCGCAGCGCTTCCTCCGTGGTCGCGTTGAGCAGATAGATGTTCTGTATGGTGCTGTTCATTTCGTCAACGACCTCCGGCCATATGGGACAGGGGGGGATGGCGCGGGCGTTGGGACTGGAGACCAGATTCTCGAACACCTCGATGTACGGATTGGGATGGTGGTTCCTGAACTCGTCGCTCACCTTCGTCAGGCAGGAGTTCTTGCAGTGAAGCGAGCAGATCTTCTCCATGACCTCCTGCCGGTTGACATACGCGATGAACTCGAAAGCCTCCTTCTTGTGCTTCGAGCCGGCCGGAATCACCAGCACGTCGAAACCGGCGAACGTGGCGCCGGCGTATGCGGGGTCGGACGGCGGAAACGGCGCCGCGCCCCATTCGTAGTTGGCGCGCCGCTCCTCCACGGAGAGTTTGCGCTCGGCGGCGAGCTTCTCGTTGCGCTTGAGGTCCTTGAACATCTTCCAGCGGTTCATGCTCGGGCGCTGTTCCTCGATGTAATTGGCCATCCACGGCCCCTGCTGCTCCATCACCAGCGTGCCTGCCAGAAAGGGATTGAGCGTGCCGCTGAACCCGCCGGCGCCGGCGCGGAAGTCGGTCATGGATTTCGGGCCGAGACGCTCGGAATATGAGCGAAGCCACTGAAAAGCCTGTATGACGCGCTGGTCGGTGAGGGTGAACCGCTGAGAATGCTCGTCGTATATGGATGCCCCGAACCAGAACGGCGTGTGAACCATGAACCATCCCGGTTCCAGCGGCAGATAGCCGGCAACCTTGAGCCTGCCCATCTCGTCGCGCTCGTCCAGCGCCTCGGCGTAGCGGTCGAGCTCTTCGATGGTGCGCGGCGGACGGGAAGGATCGCCGCCGGCTTTCCTTATCGCTTCGGCCTTCTCCTGGAATATGCGCTTGTTGTAATGAAGCGCCACGGCCCACGGAGTGCTTATCAGCCCCCACAACCGCCCTTCGTAGGTGCATGCTTTCCAGTAAACCGGTTTGTAATAGTCGCTGGTTATGCCGCAGGCCCTGGCCATTTCGTCCAGCGGTTCCAGCGCATCCATGGCCGCGAACTGAGCAATCTGGGCATCCCACAGACCGGCCACATCCGGAGGCACGCCCGCGGCGGTGGCTACCAGCGTCTTGCGATCGACGTTGCTGACCGAGAGGTATTGCACATAAATGCCCTTTTCCCGACCGACCGTGTTGTTGAACTCGTCAACTATCTGCTGCATCTGTGCGCCTTCGGTGCCGGTCCATTTCTCCCAATAGGTGACGACGACGCGACCGGCCGGCGGACGGGTGCTTCTGCGCGGCCCGAACACCAGCAGCACCGCAGCCGCCAGCACAAACAGCCCCAGCAGAGTGTTTCTCAGTTGACGAAGCAGCAGGCCCATGACTGTCGCGGCGGTTTATAGCCTCGACCACAGGGACAGGTCAACGGCACGCGCCTGGCCGCACTGACAACAGGCCTGGTAACGGGCAACACCGGCAGAGATGTCAGCCGGCTTCCTCGCCGTCGCGGGAAATGGCCTCTATCGGAGTCGAACCGATACGCCCTTTCGGGCAACGGATTTTGAATCCGTCGCGTCTGCCAATTCCGCCAAGAGGCCCTTCTGCCGGTCGCGGCCGCCCCGCGGCGCATCATTCCGGGCGCGGCGCCAGACCCATTCCGCAGCCAGCGCATTTTATGCGACCGGCCCGCGCAGACAAGACTGCCGCCCGGCACCTGCACGATGCCGAAAACACGATCTGTCGTCGGGCGCCCCGTCGGTGCGGCGCCAGGACGGACCACGGCGGGCCGTTTTACGAGCCCAACGCACTTCTCGCGCGGTGTCGGGGGACTTAACCGCCGCTTACCGTGCGTGCGGCGATCTGACGGGCAAGCTCAAGCGCCTGCGGCAGTTTCGAGGGATCTTTGCCGCCCGCCTGGGCCATGTTGGGCCGGCCCCCGCCCCCGCCGCCGGCTACGCGCGCCACCTCGCGTATCCAGTCGCCGGCTTTCAAACCCCTGGCAACGATGTCGTCGCTTACCGCTGCCACGAAAGTCACTTTCTCGTCGTCGGCGGAGGCGAGCATGATGGCGTAGCTGCCGGCCTTCTTTTTCAGCGAATCCATCGCCGCACGGAGTTGCTCGTCGCTGGCGGAGCGGATTTCGCCGACGATGAGTCTGCCCGGACCCAGCGCCGGGGCGTCGGCCAGAAGCCTGGCAGCCTCGGCGGCCGGATCAACGCCCGTCCGTACGCCCGAGGCGAGCTTCTTGCGCAGCTGTCTGATCTCCTCCTGAAGCGCCGCCACGCGCGCGGGCAGTTCGTCGGCGCTTGCGCTGAGCGCCTGCATCATCTGCTTCACCGTCGCGTCCATACGCTGAATGTACTCCACGGCAGCCCGGCCCGTCAGCGCCGTGATGCGCCTGACGCCCTTGGCCACGGCCTCTTCGCCGATGATTTTGAACAGGCCCGCCTGGCCGGTGTGCGACAGGTGCGTTCCGCCGCAGAACTCCGCGCTGCAATCGGCGCCCACCGCGCCGGGATCGTCGGCGCCTATGATGATCACGCGCACCGGATCGGGGTATTTTTCGCCGAAAACCGCGCGCACGCCGGGGATCTGTCTGGCCTGTTCCAGCGGCATGACCACCGGCCGCACGGGCAGATCGGCATATATCTTCTCATTCACCAGGCGCTCGACCTCGGCCGTCTGCTCCGGCGTCAGCGCCTGCGCATGGGCAAAGTCGAAGCGCAGCCTGTCGGCATCGACCATCGAACCCTTCTGCTCGACATGCTCGCCCAGCACGCGCCGCAGCGCCCAGTTGAGCAGGTGCGTGGCGGTGTGGTTGCGCATGGTATCGAGCCGGCGCCGATCGACGCTGGCCGCGGCACTCTGCCCGGCTTCGATATGGCCTTCGGCAACCGTGCCCCAGTGAACCACGTATTCGCCCTTCTTCTCGGTAGCCGACACCTCGAAACTGCCGGTGGCGGTGCGGATCACGCCCACATCGCCAACCTGTCCGCCCTGCTCGGCGTAGAAACAGGTGCGGTCGAGAAGAACGCCGGCCTGCGCGTCTTCGGGCAGACTGCCTGCCCTGACGGCTTCCCGTTCGGTAATCCAGCCCAGCACGGTGGCCTGGCATTCCAGGCCGGCATATTTGGGCGAATCGTCGGTGGGCGCGAACGCCCCGAGATCAACGGCTATCTGAAGACGCGTGCGCCGTCCCTCTCCCGATTTGCGCCGGAACTCCTCGTCCAGTTGCCTGTAGCCCTCGCGATCGGGCTTCAGACCGCGCTCGATCGCGAGTTGCATCGTCATGTCGGCGGGGAAGCCCAGCGTCGAATGCAGATAGAAGATATCCCGGCCCGAAAACTCTCCGTTGCCGGCGGCGGCGCGGGCCGCGGCTTCCTCGAAGGCGGCCAGACCGCGCTCGATGGTGCTGAGGAATTCCGACTCTTCGCCCCTGATTATCTGCCGCACCTGCTCCGGGTTGCGCCTCAGCTCAGGAAAGGCATCGCCCATTTCGTCGGCGATCACATCCACCAGTTTGTACATGAACGGTTCGCGCAGCGCGAGCACCTGATACCCGAAACGCACCGCGCGGCGGATGACGCTCCGCAGAACCGCGCCGCGCTTCTTGTTGCTGGGCACGGCGCCGTCGGTTACGGCAAAGGTGGCCATGCGGGCGTGGTCGGCTATCACGCGAAAGGCGATGTCTTTCGGATCGTCCAGCGCTCCGCCGTAGCGGGCGCCGGCCAAATCGCTTATCGCCCTCATGAGTCCGGTAAAGATGTCGGTGTCGTAGTTGCTGGTCTTGCCCTGAAGCACGGCCGTTATGCGCTCGAAGCCCATGCCCGTATCGACGTGCCGCGCCGGAAGCGGCCCGAGCCGCCCGTCGGCCCCGCGGTTGAACTGGATGAAGACCAGATTCCAGATCTCGATTACCCGCCAGTCGCCGGCGTTTACCAGCCGGGCCCCAGATTTATCGGGCGTAAGGTCTATGTGGATTTCGCTGCACGGCCCGCACGGGCCGGTGTCGCCCATCTCCCAGAAATTGTCCTTCTTGCCGCCGAGATGGATATGGGTGGGGTCGATGTCGGTAACCGTGCGCCACAACTCGGCGGCCTCGTGGTCGGCTTCCAGCCCTTCTGCCGGGTCGCCCATGAAGACGGTGGCGTGCAGCCTGCTCTTATCCAGTTTCCACACGCCGGTGAGCAGTTCCCATGCCCAGGCAATGGCTTCCTTCTTGAAGTAATCGCCGAAGCTCCAGTTGCCCAGCATTTCGAAGAAGGTGTGATGGTAGGTGTCGCGGCCCACGTCGTCGAGGTCGTTGTGTTTGCCGCCGGCGCGGATGCATTTCTGGCTGTTCACGGCGCGCACGTAGGGACGCTTCTCTTCGCCCAGAAAAACCGGCTTGAACTGATTCATGCCGGCGTTGGTGAACAGCAGGGTCGGATCGTCGTGAGGCACCACCGGCGAACTGGGAACAAACGTGTGCCCGTGTCGCTTGATGAAATAGTCCAGAAACTGCTGACGTATCTCGCGCGAAGTCATATTTCGCACCGTTACCGGAAACAAGCCATTATTCCGCACTATCGCATATGCTTCAAGCCGCCGGCAGAACACCCCGCCCGTCCGCCCGTCCCTTGCCTCCTGGCGGGCGGCAGCCCGTCTGGTCCGCTTCCCGCCGCCGCCAGCAGGGGCACCTTCCCGCGGCAGGGCGCAGCCCATCCGGCGTTGCGACGCACCGTTCCCAGCCGGCTTGCACGCAAGAAAGAAGGCGTCTCCGGCCGATAAGGTGAGGTGATGGCGCCCATCATGGACGACCTTGCGGGCGGCCTGATTGCTCAGGCCGGTCCGTTCGTTGCGCTTGCGGCCACTGCCGTCGCGGCCCTGGGGGCGCTGCTGTGGCTGGCCGGAGGGCGCTTCGGAGAATCGATCACCTGTCTGGCGGGCGTCGCTGCCGGCACGCTTATCGGACTTCACCTTCCCCAGTGGCTGAGCATTCCGGCAAGCAACTGGGCCACCGCCATCGTCGGCGCACTGGCCGGCGGGCTTGCGGGCTATCTTGGCGAACGCGCCGTGGTCGGGGCGGCGCTGGCGGGCCTGCTGGCTCTGTGGACGGCGGTCGCCGTCGGCCTGGCGTGGGGTTTGGGCGCTGGTATGCCCGTGCCGCGCCGCGAGGCGCAGGCAGCCATATGGTCTTATCTGTCGCAGTTGTGGCAGGCTCTTCCGGCAGAAATGAAGCGCGTCCTGCCACTGGCGTGCGGAATGGCGGCAGCCGCAGGATTGGCGCTGACGATTCTCTGGGAACGCCTCGCCGGTTACCTGTTCTTCAGCCTGCTGGGTGTAACGTTGCTGCTGCTGGCGGCCTGGGCCGGCAGGCCGCAACTGCTCGCGGTCGTTCCGCCACGTATGCCCTGGCAGATTGCGGCGCTGCTGGGCGCGGTGGCGTTCGGGATGCTCGCCCAGTGGCGCGGGTGTTCGGTCCGTCGGGGCAGCGCTACAGCCGGCAGGGCCCGCGCGCCCCAGGCGCCCTTACAGTAAGCGGAGACGCCTATGATTGCCTTTCTTGCGAAACAAGACGCCCCGTTCAGGTTCGAGCCGCTCGACCGTTTTCCTGCGCAGACGGACCTGCTGGCATGGTGTCAGGACATGGGCGTGGGCACGGCCATGCTTCTGTGCCTCGTGGGCACCATCTATCTGCTTTGGGGCTGGAACATGTTCAAGCCCCTGATAATACTCAACGCCGCAGCCGTCGGCGGCTATCTGGGCATGGTCGTCGTCCAGCAGATGAACAAAAGCGAGCATCTGCTGCTGGGACTGTTTCTGGGAGCGGTCAGCTCCGGCGCACTGGCCTGGCCGATGATGAAATGGGCGGTTGCCATCGTGGGCGGTTTGTGCGGAGCCGCCGTGGGTGCCATGGCATGGCTTACGGCCGGTCACGCCCCGGAGCTCGCCTGGGCGGGTGCGCTGACCGGTCTGGTGGGCTTCGGACTGCTTTCGTTCATCCTGTTCCGCGGCTCGGTAATCATGTACACCAGCCTTCAGGGGGCCATGATGTGCGTCATGGGGCTTCTGGGACTGGGGCTGAAATACGATGACTGGGCCCCGACCATCGCCCGCAACGTGGCCACGCGCAATCTCACGCTGCCGGTGGCGGTGCTCATACTGGCGCTGCTCGGACTGATCTACCAGCAGACCACCTCATCGGGCGGCGCGGCCGCAGGCGGAGGCGGCGGCGACGCCAAGAAGAAATAAGTCCTCCCGCAAGGCGCATCACGCTGTGCATCCCGCGCCAGCGGCTTTGCGGACCGCTGTCTGTCACACACAGCTCAGGAGAAGCGGGTAATCCAGAAGCGGCATGCGCCGCACCGTCACCGTGTCACCGGCAATCTCCGCGCCCTCGACGCGATGAATAGTACCCGCGAGCGGATCGATAACCGCCAGGGCCACGGACGCCTTCTGCGGCATGGCAAAACTCACGTCCACCCGGCGCGGTTCCCACGGCTCCAGCAGATTCGCCGGATACCACCATGCCACCAGCGGCAACCCGTTGCGCACGAAATCGGCCACATGGGCACCTTCGGCGCCGTGAACGCGCGCCTTCAGATCGGCGCGCTTCGTGTCGGCGTCGAACAGCGCGCACAGCGTCTGATAGGCTTTGTAGGCGGGCTTGGGCGTGTAGGTGGTGCCGCGGAGAAGCCCCTTGTGATTGGTGCTGCCGCGATAGCCGACGAGATCGACGATCAGGAAATAGCTGGTCAGTTCGATCTCCAGACGCAGATCGGTAAGTATGCGGCGCAGCAGCCACTTTGCCTGGCGGGTTTCATTCCAGGGCAGGTTCGCCAGCGCCCCGGCGCCCCCCTGCTGCGACGGGCAGCCGTTTTCGCCCTGCCATAGTGTTACAGGCCGACGACAGCGGGCCAGCAGCCGCCTCATCTCGGCGACTTCTTTGTCGTAGCCGGCTTCGGGGACAGGCCGGTAGGGGTGATATGAAAGCTTGTCGATGTGGTCTCCCATGCCCGCATCGAGACACCGGCGAAGGTAATCCATCGGTATGCCGGCCAGGGCCCCGCCAATTATCACCGCGTCGGGGATGCGCTGGCGTATCTCAGCAGCGGTCAACCGGACAAGTTTGACGTATTCGGCGGGATCAGGCTTGCGCGGTTTCCAGAAATTGGTTATGTTTGGCTCGTTCCATATCTCCCAATGGCGCACGCGGTTGCGGTAATGGTCGGCTATCCGGCCGACGTATCTCAACCACGCATTCACCTGGTCATCGCTGAACAGCGGCACGTAGCCGACGGCGGCCTTATCGGCGCCGGGCGTATAGAGGCTGTTGCCGTAGCCGAGATTGAACCACGGCTGTATGCCCATCTTGCGGAGCGGGTCAACCACCTCGTCCAGCCACGCGAAGTCGAACTCGCCGCGCGTGCGCTCGGTGCGCGCCCAGCCCGTCTGGCAGCGGGCCCATTTCACACCGAGTTCGGCCATATAGGGCCAGGTTTTCTCAGGTTCGAAATGCCCCCGGTCGAGCGTTTCAAAACCCACCGACAGCGGCGACGCAGCGATATCAACGCCGCGGCGGGGCTTGACCTCGCCCATTACCGGCAGGTCGATGACCGCCGGACGTGTCGTCTGCTGGCCGCCGGACGCCCGCGCCGCGTACAAAGCCGCCGCAGCACAACCCGCCACGAACTGCCGCCGCGACATCCGTGATTCCGCGCCAGACTCTTTCGCAATACTCATGGCTGCCCATGGTAATCGCACATCAGCCCGTGCCAAGCGCCGGATGCGAACTCATCTATCCGTGCCAGTTCTCGGCGCGGGCTTCTTCGCCATGCGTCTGGCGCGGAGGGATGAACTCTATGCGGTAATTGGCCTCCGGATGGCGCGTGGAAGGACCGGTTACCAGCATCGCCCAGCGGTTTTCCAGCCCTTCGCCGGCGAGCCATTCCGACGCCGCGGCGCTCCAGTCGGCCGGCTCCTCCTGTACCAGCACCGGATGCACACCCCATGAGAAAACCAGCGACTGGCACACGGCATCGTTGGAGCTCATCGCGATGATCCACACCGGCGGGTTGAAGCGCGAGATCATGCGCGCGGTCGTGCCGGTACGTGTCGGCACGAATACGGCCGCGCACGGTACGGCGTGCAAGGCCTGTTCGACGACCGAGGCGATGGCCTGCGCCGCGCTCGGCGGCGCATCCGTCACGGGCGGTTCCGCGCGGGCGTCGCGCGCGTGCACCGGCGCGCGATGCTGTTCGGTGAAGGCCGCTATCTTCGCCAGCATCGCCACCGCTTCCTCGGGATAGGAGCCCATGGCCGATTCGGCCGAGAGCATCACGCAGTCGGCTCCGTCGAGTATGGCGTTGGCCACGTCGGTCGCCTCGGCGCGGGTGGGAAGGCGGCTGGAAACCATGGATTCGAGCATCTGAGTGGCGATGATCACGGGTTTGCCGGCAAGGCTGGCGCGGGCGACGATGCGCTTCTGTATGAGCGCGATCTGCTCCAGAGGCACTTCCACGCCCAGATCTCCGCGCGCCACCATCACGCCGTCGGCGGCGTCGAGTATCTCGTCAAGCCTTTCCAGCGCAGCTCCGCGCTCTATCTTGGCGATTATGAAGGGGTCGGCTCCGAACGACCTGGCGGCAGCGCGCACGGCATGAACGTCGGCGGCACGCTGCACGAAAGACTGGCTCACCGCATCCACGCCGTGCTCCACGGCGAACTTCAGACACTCGCGGTCGCGGTCGGTAAACGCGCTGATGTCCAGCTCGATGCCGGGAAGATTCAACCCCTTGCGCGAGCGCAGTTCGCCTCCGGCCAGAACCCTGCAGTGCACATCGGGCCCGTCCACGCGCTCCACCTCCAGCTGCACCAGCCCATCGTTAAGGAACAGCACGTTTCCCGGCTTCACCGCGCCGGGCAATCGGGTGAAACTGACCGACACGCGCGAAATGTCGCCGACGATCGGCCGCGTGGTGAGGGTGAAACTCGCGCCCCGCTCGAGCTGCACGGCGCCGCCGGCAATCTCGCCGATGCGCATCTTCGGACCGGGCAGGTCGGCCATTATGGCCACACGGCGCCCTGCCGCCCGTGCCGCGGCGCGTATGCGCTCGATGTATGCCGCGTGGCCGGCAAAATCGCCGTGAGAGAAGTTCAGCCGCGCGATGTTCATCCCCGCGAGGATCAGACGCCCGAGCATCTCCTGCGACTGGCAGGCCGGACCGACCGTCGCCACGATCTTCGTTTTGTGACCGGGAAGAGCCATGATGCCATTCTAGTCTGGCGCGCCGGCTTCGTCCCGAAAGGCTGCCCTGAAAGGCGGCGCCAGCGTGTCGCCGCCTCTGGCGGCAGGCAGGCGCACAGTCGGATGCCTCGACCGCTCCCGGGGGTCTGCAATCACGGCGAACACGCCTGGCGGGCGGTTGCTCAGACAGCAAGTCCTCATCCGACGGGAACTGAACGGAAGATCGCCCGCGGTTCGGACTTGTTTTCGGACCCTGTTTCGTCCGATAATACATGATGTGAAGAGCCGGCCTCGGACAGGGATTTTCCGGGGCATGCGCAATCCACGGATGGAGCCGGCCATGCGCAGGGGCATATTGCTTCTTTCGATAGCGGCACTTACAGCCGGGGGCTGCAATTTCGGCGCGTGGTGGGGCAGGCGCGACTACTTCGCCGACAACGCCGAGCCGCCGCAACCTGCACCAGCCACGCAGCCCACCGACACGCCGCAGGTTCCGGATGCCGCGGCAGCGCTGGCCGCCAAGACCGCCGCCTACGCGCGCGGTCTGGAAGAGCTGCTTCAGGCCCGCCAGTCGCGCGCCGGCGCAGCGCCTCCGCCGGCAATCCCGGCAACCCGTCCCTTCGAGCCTGCTTTTCCCGATGTGAAATGGCTGGAGCCGCCGGTGCAACTGGTCCTGGGCCCGCCGCAGAGGTCCGAGCCGCCCGCGCCGGTTGTACAGGAGGAACCCGCCGCAGCGCAAACGCCCGCGAGCCACGGCGCCAACCGAGCGGCCGCGGTGCACGTCGAAGAAGCCCGCACGCCCGCGGAGCAGTCCGCGCCCGCCGTCGTTGCCAACACCTCGCGGCAGGTGCCGGCCGCGACCGCCGAACCCGCAACCGATCAGCTCGAGGCTTCGCTGGCACGGCAGATAAGCGACTATCCGCGCGATCTGGCGGCGCACCTGGATTATCAGCTGCTCAGGCTCGTGCGGGGACTGCCGGTGCCGCAGCCCGAGCGCATGGCGTCTCTTTCGGTCGAGGATCGCGAACTGCTGGAAAGTCTGCTGGATGCGCTGGCCAACTTCCGTGCCGCCGTGCGCGACGGCGAGAACCGCATGCTGATGGAGAAGGCCCGGCCGCTGGTGGAGCTCTCCGAGCGCTTGCGCCCCCATGCGGCGCTGCGCATCGGCAGCATGGCGTTGTGCAGCCGCGTGGACGGCTTCGGCGTGTATCAGCCCGTGGACGCCCAGCGGCTGTCGAGCGGCAGAGAACTGGCGGTGATTCTGTACTGCGAAGTGGAGAACTTCAGTTCGCGACTCAACGATCAGCGCATGTGGGAGACGACGCTGACGCAGGGAGCGGTGCTGTACAACGATCGCGGACAGCGCGTCTGGGAGGAGAAACCCAGACTCGTCAACGACCTGTCGCGCAACCGGCGGCGCGATTTCTTCATCGCCCGACTGGTAAGGCTGCCGGCCGGACTGCCCCCGGGACACTACCGTCTGCTGGTGTCCGTGTCCGACCGCCAGGCGGGGCGCGTGGCGGAGAACAGCCTGTCGCTCACGCTGGTCGCCCGTCAGGAGGAGGCGGGGCTGGTGCGGCGGCCCGACGGATTCTGAAATCCGTGCTGCCGCGGGGAGCGCCGGTAATCTCGAAGTCGATTTCGCTGTTTATCTCCGCCCCTGCCAGCAGCACCAGCGCATACAGATAGAAGAGCAGCAGCAGTACGGCCACGCCGCCCACGGTGCCGTACGTCTCGTTGAACTTGCCGAACCGCTCCACGTAGAAGCGGAAGCCCATTCCCATCGCCACCCACATGCCCACGCAGAACAGCGCGCCGGGGGTGATGAACGTCCATCTCTGCCGTATGCCCGGACCATACTGATACAGCACGTGGACGACGATGAACATCAGCAGCAGAGCCACGGGAAACCTGGCCTGCCGCCACAATACCACCAGCGGCGCTCCCATCGCCTCGGGGGCGTGCTGCCGCACCCACGCGATGGCGACAGTGCCCAGGGGCAGCAGCGCGAGTATGAACAGCGTCAGCACGGCGACGACCAGCGTCAGCAGCACAGCCTTGGGACGCTGGATATAGATGGGGCTGGTGGAGCGCAGCTCGTAGCATTTCTCGATGGCCGCCATGCTCATGCTGATGCCGCCGCTGGCGGCCCACAGGGTGAACAACGCGCCGATGCCCATGAGGCCGGTGTGGCGTCGGTTGATGAGAAAACTGATGTTATCCCACACGACCTGCGCCGCCTCCTGGGGAATGGAGTTGAAAACGGCGGTCCTGAGTTCGGTGTTGATACGGTCCTTGACGGCAACGGGCATATAGGGCAGCAGGCTCAGAAGGAAGATGAGGAAGGGGAATATGGCGAACAGCCACGAATAGGCCATTGCGGCCGCCCACGTCAGCAGGTCGTCGTCGTTGATCTCCCTCCACACGCGCGCCGCCAGCCGCAGCGGTCCGACGCTGCGCATGACGCGGGGTATGTCGGTCAGACAAGCCATCTGAAGGCATCCGGCCATGTGCTCCGGCGCGCAGCGCTGCGCCGGGCACGCCCTGAAACCGCTACGGAAGTTGCCAGTGTCTGCGCAGCATCCACTCGGCAACCAGTATTATGAACACCAGCATGGCCTGCATGGGCAGATCGTATCTGGTATGCCAGGGCGGATTGCTTCCGAGCCACGCGGCCGCCATGCGCACGAAGTTCGCCAGCGATATCGTTTCCTGACGGATCTGCATGGAGCGTTTCTCGCGGCGGATCAGTTCATCGAGCAGATTGGGGAGCTGGGCCAGTTCGTAATGGAACCCGCCGGTGCGCGCGGCTATGTCCTTGAGGAGTTGAGGATTGGCGGCCAGTTTGAGCATTTCCTCGGCGGGCGGGATGACGGTGAACTTCAGTTCCTGGCTGCCCAGGGGCTTGCCGTCCTTGGAAGCGGAAAGAGTGACGATCCAGTCGCCTTTGTCGGGGTTGGGGATGGTCACATCGTACAAACCGGTGCGGGTATCCACGGGATTCAGGGGCAGCTGCCGCTCTTCCGCGGAGCCGGCCTTGCGGAGCTTCAGGTTCACCTGCGCATAGCGCGTGGCGTCGCCGCGTTCGTCGCGCACCATGGCGCGGACGCGGACGCTCTCGCCCAGCTGGTACATGGTCTTGTTGAGCAGGCCGTCAACGCCCGGCCCGCGCGAGCGATGGCGTGTGTCTTCACCGGCCAGCCAGCGGACCAGCTGTCCCCAGAAGCGGTTGTAAGGGCTGTCCTGCCCCATGCCGCGCAGCGGCAGATACCACAGGTAGGTGGTGTCGGCGGTGAAGGCCGCCGACCGGCCTTCGCCGTAGCGCTGCACGGCGAGAACGATCTGCGGCGAGCCGTCGGGACCGGGCCGCTCGGCGTGCACCAGCAGCACCGACGCCCCGGCCTTGGGCCGGTTCACGACCACGTTGCCCCGGAGCGGCGGGAGTTTGCGTTTCTCATCCCTGTTTCCGGGATCGAACCATTCCGCAAGGCCCTCCATGGCCGGATGCGTCAGGCCCTCGGGCGTCAGCTTCGGCACGAAGGGACTGCGTTCCTGCGGGCTGTTGAGATCGCCGACGAACACCGGCAGGGCTTTCTCGATAACCGTGTCCTTGTAGCCGCCGGGGCCGAAATTGTTCTGCCCGCCGATCATCAGCAGACCGCCCCCGTGGAACACGCGCTGCTCGATGGCCGTCTGCTGCACCTTGGAGAGCATGCTGCTGTCGAGGTCGCCGAGGATGATGACATCGAACTTCTTCCACGCCTCGGCGGTGGCGGGCATTTCGCTGAACGGTTCGCCGTTGACGGTGCCGGCGGCCTGGAAGACGGCCTGATGCGTGCGGAGAAGCGTAGCCAGTTCGATGTTGGGGTCGCGCTGAAGCGCGCGGTTGAGTTGCGTGTATTCCGGGCGCAGGCGCCCCTCTATGTAAAGGACCCTGATGCGCGGATCGAGAGCCAGGTCCTGAAACTCCTGGCGATTGTCCACGGTGCTGCGCTCGCCGGCGATGGGGTCTATCCACACCGCCAGGCGCTGCACGCCGACGGTTTTCGGCGTATAGGGCAGCTCGACCACCTGTCCTTCGGGCAGGGGCTGAAGCACGAGCGTCCTGCTGACCAGTTTGCCGGCGGGCTTGCCGTCGGCATCCACCGGCGTCATCTTCACTTCGACGACGCGGTTGGCCAGCGCCGACGACTTGACGGTAACCCGCACCTTGCTCTCGTGATCGACGACGAACTCGCCGGCCGTTTCGACGTTATCCACCGCGACGTTGGCCAGAGCAGCCGGCTCCGCCTGTTCCGAGCCCACGCGCACGGTGTGTATGCGCCGGCCGGTGGATTGCGCCTTCGCGGCGACATCGGGCGAGACATTGTCTATGCCGTCGCTGATGAGGACGATGATGCTTTCCTCGGAGCGCAGGCCGTAACTGAGACGTATGACTTTGGGAATGGCTCCCCCAATATCGGTGGACTTGCCATCAGCGGGCCGTCTGGCCAGCTCGTCGGCCTTTTTCAGTTCCTCCACGTCGTTGGAAAACACGAAATAGCGCGGGACGAAATGCTCCTCTATCCGCGGTATCTGCGGCCGCAGGGTCTGCCATACCGACTGAAGCCGTGTCGGTCCGTTCTGCACGTCCGGCACGGACATGCTGCCGGATACATCTATGAGAAACAGCAGCGGCACGTCGGGACGCGGACGGGTGACAATGCGGAGCACCGGCTCGAAGAACATCGGCACGAGCAGGGCCAGCGCCAGCAGGCGCATGGCCAGCAGAACCGCAAGCTTGCGCGGGCTGAGATGGCGGGTCAGATTAAGGTAGAACGTCGCCGAAAGCAGGCACAGCACAACGAACGTCCAGAACAGCCCTACCCACGGGGTCTGGAGACTCGGGGTAACAATGATCAGCACGGTACCCCCGGCACCGATGCCGATCATGAGCAGGACGGCCAGCCCCGAAAGCGTGCGCCACAGCCGCCCGATAAGCGCATAACTGACGAGCACCACCGAGGCTATGGCGCAGATCAGCAGCCACAGGTCCCAGCCGCTCTGCCGGAGGATGTCAATCGACCACGTGGTGGCAGCCAGCACTGACACTTTCACCTGCCTGCCGCGATGCGGGCGCGGCGCATCCGCGGAATTGTACTCGCGGCAGCGCCGGACGGTAGAAGACCGCCGCGCCGCGCGGAAACGCCGCGAAAGCGAACGCCGCCGCGGCCCCTGCGCTGACGACTCGACCGCCCGGGCCGGCAGCATGGTCGATAAAGCCGCTGGCGGCCAGCCCCCCGCTCGAAGCATTCACGAGCCGCAGCGCGTGTTGCCGATATACAGAAGGGTTATCGGACGATGACCGGACGCATAATATTCGCGGCTATGTTCCTGGCGTGGGGCGCCTGCGCAGGCGCGGGCGCGGACGACCCCTCGGCCGCCCGCGTATTGCGCACCATAGACTTCGAGGAACGCCGGCTGGGCAATCCCGAAGAGCTGCCCATGCACTGGACAAGGGTGGAGGGACCGCAACTGCCGCATTACGTTTACGGACGGCTTACCACCGACCGGGCGCGCAGCGGGAAATACAGTTTCCGGTTCGATCTGAACGGCGGCTCGGTCATCTACCGCTATGAACCGGGCAGGATAAAGGTGCAATCGCAGTCGCGCTATCGGGTGGAGGTATATGTACAGACAACCGTGCTTGCTCATGCGCGTGCCCGGCTGTCGGCGTACTTTGCCGACATAGACCGCCGACCGATACCTTCATCCATCCGCCGTTCGGAACTTTACGCCGCCAGGGAACCCGATGAGCCGTGGAAGCATCTGTGGGTGGAGTTGTCGGCGGACAGTTCGGCCGATTCGCTGGTGATAGAGCTGGAACTGCTTCAGCCGGAGATGTATGCGGCCTCGACGCTGGGCGCGCAGACGCTCTTCGCTCAGGACATCCGCGGAAGCGCCTGGTTCGACGACGTGGCGATATCGCAGGTGCCGCGGGTGCGGATGAGCACCGATCGCCCGGGGAACATATTCCGCCTGGGCGATCCGGTGGCGCTGACGGCGGTGGTTTCCGACCGTCGCATAGACGATCTGGCGGCACAGCTGCTGGTGAGCGACGCCGCCGGCAAAGCCGTATATCAGCGGAGCGGGGCCATGGAGGCGTCGGCGGCGGAAGACCTCGGTCCGGGAGTGCGCCGTTTGCGGCTGCTGCTGCCCCCGCTGCGTCCGGGCTGGTATGAGGCGGAACTGATCATGACCAGCGGCGGGCAGTTCGTCGGGCGACACAAGCTGCATTTCGTTCAGCTCGCCGACAAGGGCGACCTTGTGCAGCCGGACCATCGTTTCGGCGTCATCGCCACCGATCTGGCGCCCGACGGATGGGGCCAGTTGCCGGAAATACTGCCGTTTCTGGGAGCCGCGCGCGTGAAACTGGCCGTATGGAGCCGCTTCGGCGACGTGCTGGAGATGGACTCCGCGGGATTCGATCAGTTTCTCGTGCGGTGCCAGGAACTGGGCGTCGTGCCCACGGCGTGCCTGGTGGATGTGCCGCCGAGTATTGCCACGAAGATACGGGGCGACACGTGGTCGCAACTGCTCAAGGCGCGCAGCGAGGACTGGCAGCCGCGGCTGGCCTATATGATCTCGCGCCACGCCAACCATCTGGACCGCTGGCAGCTCGGCGCCGACGGCACGGAGGAGTTTGTCACGAAGCCGGAAATGCGGCGCGTGTACAAGCTGATCTACGACGAGTTCAGGCGGCTGGCACAGAAACCCGATCTGGCCATGCCCTGGCCGGCGTGGTATGAGATTGACGGCCAGTTGCCGGCAACGGTGGCGATGTCGGTGCCGCCGGCCGTGCTGCCCAGCCAGCTTCCGCTGTATATACAGGATCTCCGCCGCCACGAGGGACACAATTTCTCGCTGACGTTTCAACTGCTGGACCGCAGAAAATACGGACGCGAGCTTCAGATACGCGATCTGACGCAGCGCATAATCTACGCGCTGGCCGCCGACGCGCGGCGCATCGACGTGCCTCTTCCATTTACGGTTGTCCGCGAGGACGAGGACATGATCAAACAGCCGCAGGAGCTGTTTCTGGTGCTCCGCACGCTTCTGCTGACGCTGAGCAACTCCCGCTTCAGGGGCAAGGTGCCCATCGCCGAGGGAATCGAGTCGTTTCTGTTCGAGCGCGGCAACGAGGGAATACTGGTCCTGTGGGACCGCGGCAACCGCGGCGGCACACAATCGATCGCCCTGGCCCTGGGAAGCAACCCGCGGGCAATGGACCTGTGGGGCAACGTTACGCCGCTTCTGCGGACCAGACAGGAGGGCGCCGCCCAGCAGGTGCAGATCCCGATAAGCTCCATGCCGCTTTTCATCATCGGCGTTGACGCGAACCTGGCGCGCCTGCGGGCCAGCGTGGCGTTCGACAGACCGCTCATAGAATCGAGTTTCCAGTCGCACACACGGAAGATCAGTTTCGTCAACCCTTACCCCACTTCCATAAGCGGCGTGCTGAAGCTCAAAGGTCCAGCGGGATGGAGCATAAACCCGCCGGCGCTGGCGTTCTCTATCGACCCGGGCGAGAAGTTCGAACGCGACGTGAGCATCGACTTCCCGTACAACAGCTTTGCCGGCCCGAAAACCGTGGAGGCGCATTTCCATCTTCAGGACAGCCAGATGCCGACAACGGTGGTGCCCCTGACCCTGAATCTGGGTCTGTCGGATGTGGGCATGCAGACGCTGGCCGTACGCGACGGAGCGTCGGTGGTGGTGCAGCAGGTCATAACCAACTACGGCAACAGGCCCATCGACTACACGGCGTTTGCGATGTTCCCCGGGCAGGCGCGACAGGAGCGCATGGTGGCGGGACTGGGACCGGGACGCAGCACCATAAAGATTTACCGCTTTGCCGACCCTTCCGCCGCACACAACCGCGTGCGCACGGGGCTGAAAGAAATGGCGGGCACCAGGATACTCAACGACGAGGTGGAGGTGCAGTGAGGGCGCGCCGGTTTGGCGCCCGCCACTTTCAGGGCGCGGGTTTGGGAACCAGCCCCGGCGGACGGCTGTTTCGAGTTATCTCCTCGTCGAACCTGCGGCACATGTCGGTCAACCGCGCCACGATATCCGGATGCTGCGCTGCGAGATTGACGCTTTCGCCGATGTCGCTGGCCAGATCGAAAAGCAGCGGACCGACGGCGGGACGGGTGGCGGCGCCGGCCGCGCGTGTGGCGGGGCGCGTCTGCGCACCGGGCGGCTCCAGATGCAGTTTCCACCTGCCCGCGCGCACGCCGGCGAGCCGCCCCTGGGCCGTATGGTAGTAAAAAGCCTCATACGGGGTTTTCGCTTCGGGCTGACCCGACAGAAGAGGTGTGATGTCCTTGCCGTCGATAACGCGGTCGGTCGGGGCGTTTGTGCCGGCCAGGCGGGCGAACGTGGGCATGAAATCCATCACCGTGGCAAGTTCCGTGCAGACCTTGCCCGCGGGAATGCGGCCCGGCCAGCGCATGATGCACGGCACACGCATGCCGCCTTCCCATGTTGTGCCTTTGGTACCGCGCAGCGGCGGAGCAGGATGCCTGTCGGGACCGTTGTCGCTGGTGAAGATGACCAGCGTGTTGCGCTCGATATCCAGTTCGCGCAGGACGCGCAGGATTTCGCCGCAGCCCCAGTCTATGCACTCGACCACATCGCCGAACAGCCCGCCGGCCGACCGGCCCTTGAAACGCTCCGAAACGTAGAGCGGCACATGCGGGAAATTGTGCGGGAGGTACAGGAAGAACGGGCGGCGGCTGTTGGCACGGATGAATCTGATCGATTCCTCGGTGTATCGTTCGGTGAGGGTGGTCTGGTCCGTGGGATGTTCGATAAGCTCTTCATTGCGCAGGAGCACGCAGCCTTTGCGCCCGTCGGGAGTCGGCGTAAGCATGTCGTTGCTGTAGGGGATGCCGTAGTAGTAGTCGAAGCCCTGGCGCGTGGGCAGGAACGGCCGGTGGTGCCCGAGATGCCATTTGCCGATGGCGGCCGTGGCGTAGCCCTGCGACTTGAGCACCTCGGCAACGGTTATTTCATCGGGATTCAGGCCCTTCAGCGAGCTCGGAAACAGCACGTGCTGATGCAGGCCTATGCGCCTGGGATAGCAACCGGTCATTATGGACGACCGCGTGGGGGTGCATACCGGCGAGGTGGTGTAGAAGTCGGTGAACTTCAGCCCTTCGCCGCACATGCGGTCCAGATTGGGCGTCTTGATCGTTCTGGAGCCGTAGCAACTCAGGTCGGCATAGCCCAGATCGTCGGCGAGGATGAGAATGATATTCGGTTTGCCTGCCGCGTCGTCCGCGGCGGCGGCCAGAGGCAGCGAAAGCCGGCCAAGCCCGGCAGAAACGCCGGCGAGCAGGCTGTGCTTGAGAATACCGCGACGAGTCAGACCGTGGTCGTCAGGCATAGGCGTTGTCCTGAGTCAGTGCGCTGCATGTACCGTGATAAACATTTCTATTCCCGCGCGCTGAACACGTTGCCACCGGCCGCCGCCCCGTTAGAAAAAAACCGGGCCTCGACGCGCGAGGCCCGGAGAAATGCGATTTTCAGCCTTATGAAAAGTTGAAGCAGGTTCAGGCGTCACGGCGCCGCCGGCAGGCAACCAGCGCCAGCAGCGGCATGCCCGCGAGCAACGCCGCCGGCTCGGGAACGACCACCGTAATACGCCCGGCGTCCACGGTGTAGTCCACGCCGTCAAGATATTCGGTGCCCTCTGCGTCGGTAAACGACGTCTTGGCGCCCTTGTCGATGTCGCACACGACATCCCACGTGCCGGCCGCCATCGGCGAAACTCGGAATAACACCCTCATCAGCCCCTTGCCATTGGCTATCAGCTCCGAGCCCGCAGGCAGGTCGGCATGAGCGCGAATGGTCGTGGCATCAGACTTATCGTACGGATTCGTGTTCGTGAGCGGCGGATTCGATGGGAAGATGGGATTGACCGGATTGGCCACGAAAGGCGAGATGAACTCCACCGAGCCGCTGTTGCCGCCGCTGCCCACAAGCCTCAGGGTGATCATGTACGCGGCGAGGTCGGGATCGCCGGTGACGGATTCGAAAAACACATCGAAAAAGCTGTCGATGGCGCTGCTGCCCGACATGATCGTCTTGTCGGGTATCTGTACCGTGAACTCGGCATTAGACACCGACGGAACCAGCAAGGCGACCAAGCCGGCCACAAAGATAACAAGTGCGGTTCTCACTGCTGCCTCCTGTTCGACATGCCTTCAAAAGCCCGCAGAGACGAACCTGCCATCAAGCAGATCCCTCCGCCATGTGCGCGGGCACATCACTTACGGCATATCCCGCTGCGTGATACTACAACATACCACAAGAAATCGCAGAAGCAAGTAATACACATACGGTACGATTATTTTTGTCATAGAACGCGACGGGCGGACATCGCCAGTCCGCCCGCCGCAGTTCATTGCAATTAGCCGTCCTTCGCCGGTGCGTCTTCATGAGCTACCTCAGGCCAGCAGGTCGGCTATGGTCTTTTCGGTGGCGAAGAGCGTGTCGGTCGTCTTCTTCGCATCTGTAACACTCTGAATGACGGTCGCTTCCGGCGCGATAGCTTTCGTGCTGAAGATCGCACTGCTGCCCTGCTTGGGAGTCGGTTCGCCAGCGGGCAGCGCCGTGAACTGGAGATTGCGCACCAGCGTCACGTCGGTCGAATTGATGGCGCCGCTGGCGTTGACGTCGTGGTAGATGCTGTAGCCCGGCGAACCGGTGTTGGTGAATTGCAGATTGCGAACCTGGGTAACATCGGTGCTGTTGACCGCGCCGCTGCGGTTGGCATCGCCCGGCAGCACATTGAAGCGGAACGCGAAGTTGCCGCCCGGCACGTCGTTGCCGGACGGATAATTGCTGACACCCGTTATCCACTCGCCGTCCAGCGCGTTGCCGGCGATGTCGGTCACCAGATCGCTGATGGTCAGCAGCAGTTTGTCGGCCGCGATCGGAGCGGTCAGACGCCACGTGGCCGTGCGCGAACCGGCGTCGTAGGCGAAGCTCTGGATGCCGTACGCGGGCGTATTGACGCCGATAAGGCTCATCAGGTCGCCGCTGATCTGCACGTCTTCTGTGAACACAACCGTTATCAGGTTGATGTTGGTCCACGGCAGGACCTTCAGCTGATCTGCGCCGCCCGGAACCGCGTAGCCGCCATCGCCCAGAGAGTTGGCGCGCAGGTAGTCCAGGAACGAAGCCGACCAGCCGGTGCCGCCCACCATGACGTTGCTGACTTTGGGCGGCGTGCTGTCGATGGTGACGCTGCCGTTGAGCCGCGTCATGATGAGCTGGCCTTCGTTCAGGCGGCTGCCCGGTCTGGGCTGGCTCACCATGTCCACCGGCGAGGTGCCGGAGGTGACGCTCAAGGGGATGTGGGCCTTGAGCCGCAGCAGCGTGATATCGTTTTCGGACAGCGGGTAGGGGCTGTAGATGACGATCCTGGCGATGCCGGTGGAGTCGGTGACGTTCTGGACCACCTGCCAGCCGGCCGGCAGATTGCCCAGCAGCACATCGCTGTTGCCCATGTCGAGCAGCGACGTGTCGTAGCAGATGGTGAAGTCGGCCCCGATGAGACCCGCGCCTTCGGAGATGGTTACCGGCAGCGTGACCGTGCCACCCGGTGCGCCCACGAGATGCGGTATCGTCACGATCGGGTCGATGTTGGCCGCCGGATCTACCGGCACGTTGCCCAGCGGCAGATCGGGTATTTCGGGCTGCGACAGACCGGCTGCCTTGCGGGCGATGTAAGCCGCGTCGAGACCCGACAGCGTGCCGTCGCCGGTGACGTCGGCAACGATAAGCGGATCGGTAAGCTGGTACCAGTCGAAGCCGTTGTCGAGACCGACCACATTGCGCGCTACCAGCGACGCATCATTGGCGCTGTAATCGCGGTTGCCGGTGGTATCGCCGAGGAACACGGCCTTGTGCATGGCGTTGTCGGCAATCACCGGCATCGCGCCGCCGTTGACCGTAACCTGCGACAGCCGCAGCACTTCGCCGGCGCCGTAGGCAGCGCTGTCGGGCACGCCGGCCGTGAGCGTGAAGACCGTCTGCGCTCCGGCCGACAGCGGCGAGCCGCTGGCCGTGATCACCAGATGGCCGGACGATGAACCTGCGGTATCGACCGTCCAGCCGGCCGGGCCGGCGATGCTGGTGATATTCAGCAGGCCGGGGTTGTAATCCAGGGCGAGGCTGATGCTGCTGACGCCGTCGCCGTTGCTTATGCGGATCGGCAGGCCGGTGCCGTATGCCGGAATGTTGACCGGCTGATCCGGACCGCGCGAGAAATCGGGCACGCTGAGGACAACCGCGCCGGCCGGCGGAGCGCTAACGACGAACGTGTTGATGTAATCATCGCCGTCGGTGCCGTCGGCGTTGCCGTCGAGCAGATAGTGATATGTGCCGGTGCGCTCGTCCTTCCAGGCGCTGGTGCCGCTGAAGAGGGTGACCGTGTATGTGTCGGGCTCGAGAGGCCCGCCGGTCTTGATGAACCGGGCCGTACGGGCGTCGGCATCCCATACCAGCGAGCCGGTAACCTGGCCGACCGTCGCGCCGACCAGCGTGACGTCGGCCGGACCCATGGTGGAGTATTGACCCTGATAGAGGTTGAGCACGTCCTTGTTGGCCCGGCGGATGAAGCGCACGTCAAAGCCGCTGGCGTTGGGCATGAACTCGACCACGCGGAAGGTGACGGGCGTTACGGTTATGACCTCGGTCTTGGTGCCCACGCCGCCGTCGTCGTCGGTTACGGTAAGCGTGACGGTGTAGGTGCCGGGCAGTTCCGGCGTGAAGGAGAAGGTGGGATCATTGCCATCGGGCACGATCTCGCCGTTGTCTGTGCTCACGTGCCACAGATAGCTGTGCGTATCGAGCGTGCCGGGATCGACCACCTGGCTGCCAAGGCTGATGGTGGTCTGCTCCGGACTGGTATTGCCGGCGGGCACGTTGGTGATGGCGACGGTGGGGGCAACGTTGGTAACCGTAACAGTGATCGTCGCATCATCCCACATCGCCGGCGAGCCGTTGTCAGTCACGCGCACGCGGAATACCCAGACGCCGTCGTCGGTGGCCGTCCATGAGAACGCGCCCGTGGCCGGGTTGATGGACGCGCCCGGCGGAATCTGCTCGCCAGGCTGGTCTGCAACGAGACTGAAGCTCAGCGTATTGGCCGGCAGATCGGTATCGCTCGCCGTAGCGGTAAAGGTTACCGCAGAGCCTTCGGGCGCTGTCACACTCGCAGGCACATTCTCGAGCACCGGCGCAACGTTCACCTCCTTCACCGTGACCGCGATAACCTCCTCATCGCTCAACGCCGGACTCCCGTCGTCCGTCACACGAACCGTGAACGTGTACACTCCGGGACCCTGCGCCT
>Ga0078972_1003372_pt1 | contig 48148 bp, 36 predicted proteins | sample YelNatPaOPGAMG01_FD_67568 | JGI IMG/M metagenome (GOLD analysis project Ga0078972, IMG submission 67568) | Hot spring thermophilic microbial communities from Obsidian Pool, Yellowstone National Park, USA - OP-RAMG-01 (SPADES assembly) (version 2) | ecosystem: Environmental > Aquatic > Thermal... | reverse complement strand
CTCTCAGTGAGAATGGATTCGAGATAGAAGTTATAGAAATGCTCGGTGGAGCCTTTCAGACAATAGCCTCACACCTGTTTCACCTCCCACTATATATATTCAATCACAGACTCTACAGAGATACTACTATCAAGAGAGGCTTATTATTCTACCTCACCTTTCCGATCAAACTGATACTATTGCCACCCCTATTTGTTTTCGCCTACACTCTCTCAATCGGGGATATAAAAGAGGTAGCAAACAATATCCTCGTAATAGCAAGGAAGAGACAGAGTTCGAATACACCAGCTAATCGCAATTATTAAAAGAGTATCTCAGAATTAGCCTCATAACACGCACATCTACATATATCTAATCTTTAATACAACTCCAGAAACTTACAAAAACTTTTGACAATGCCATTTTTATCTGATAGTTAAATCGCCTTCGTGGGCGGATAGCTCAGTGGTAGAGCATCGGTCTTACACGCCGAGGGCCACAGGTTCGAGCCCTGTTCCGCCCACCATATCCACTTTATGTTCAAGCGAAATCTCCCATCAATAATCGCAACTGCATATAGCATAATAATTGCATCTACCTTCTTTATGATGCCAATCTACTTCAAAAACGACCTCGGATTCTCTACAGAACAGATTGGCTTTATTCTCGCTGCTATGTCTGTTTCCTCCTTGATCTCAATGCTCCCATCTGGCATATCCAACGACTTTTTCACATCCCGCAGGCTGGCATCCATTGCCTTAGTTGTGATGCTGATATCCTTCTATCTACTCCCGCTTACAAACAAGCTCTATATGATTCTGCTTATAATGATTGTCATAGGCATAGGTAGAGAACTTTTCAGACTCTCTCTCGAGACATTCGTCTTCAAATCGAATGAATTGAAACAAATGCCTCGCTCTTTGGGCAATTATCACTCCCCGAGGATGTTTGGGCTCTTCCTTGGAATGATCATATCCGTTCTCATTCTGGGGAGTTTCAACTTCGGAAGATTCTTCACAATAATTGCTAAGCCCCTCGTCGTACCTCTTATCCTATTGACATATCTCCCGGATATACCCATTAGCAAATCAACTGCCTCAGAATACAAGAGAGAACTCATAAGAGCCCCGGTAATCTTATTTATGCTTTTCTCTCTCATCTTTACATCTCACTGGGGCGCAGAGTATGTAAACTACGGAATATTCCTGAGCAACGAACTCGGACTATCCAATACAGAGTCATCTCTGTATATGTCATTCGAATTTCCCCTCATATCTATAACTATACCTCTCCTTGGATGCAATTACTATAAGTTAAATATACCAGTCATAACCATATTATCCATATTCTTTTGGGTATTGGACACATCTTTATGGCCAATTAAATGGTATTTTCTGGATTATCCCCCGATTCCAAACTCGTAGAGATAATGGAGTTGAAAGGGCACAAATTCTATCTCGGCTGTCAGTTCCATCCCGAGTTCAAATCCCGACCTCTCGAGCCACACCCGCTATTCGCCGCATTCGTAAAGGCTGCCTATGAAAACAAGAAGGGCAGTCGGAAGGGCAAGAAATGAAGCAATCCCCAATATTGATAGGCGGACCCTGTGTAATAGAGAATAGAGGACTGGTAATAAAGACAGCAAAATTTATAAAGGATCTCAGCCAGAAAATCGGCATCGACATCATCTTCAAATCCTCATTCGACAAGGCAAACAGGACATCCATAGACTCATTCAGAGGAGTTGGTATAAAGAGCAGGCTTATGATTCTGTTGTTAAATGATGCAGAGAATATCTGAGTAAGCCTGTCCTCACTAAATGAAGGATAGTCCTTATCAGCAAGTTCCAGAACAAAACTCTTTTCTTCTAACATTTTCGGTTCTTCTCCAAATGGTTTGAAAAGTGTGGCTTAATCTGATGGATTCTTTAATCATATTGGCATAATTACCAATCAATTATAAGATCGTCAATGAACTTTATGGTAGATTCACATCCCCTGAATCTCGAGGTTGGTAAATCCGAGTCTCTTTGCCTCATCTACGACCTCATAGTACTCATTATAAGTAATCCTCCTCCCAATCTCAGGGTACTCTTTTGCTTTGTAGACTGGCATATATTGGGACATTATATTTATGTAAGTATCCTCGGGCAGATTCTGGGAGATCCACCTCATAACATCCTTTGAGCCACTCACATTGTTTGGCATCACCAGATGTCTTATTATAAGCCCTCGCTGTGCTATTCCTCTCAAAGAAACCTTGAGAACCCCTACCTGCCTGTGCATCTCAAGAATTGCCTTCTTTGTAATCTCAGGATATGAGCCTGCACCTGCAGAGTACTTCGAGGACATTTCAGAGTCATAGTACTTAAAGTCAGGCATATAGATATCCACTACACCATCTAAGTATTTCAACATCTCCACCTTCTCCCATCCAGATGTGTTATAAACCACAGGTACACTCAGACCCTTAGAGGCGGCGATATCGAGTGCCATAAGTATCTGAGGCATATAATGAGTCGGTGTCACCAAATTTATATTATGACAACCCATTACCTTTTGAAGTCGCAGCATAGCATCCGCAAGTCTCTCATACGAGACTTTATACCCCTCCCCAAGATGACTTATCTCGTAGTTTATACAGAATACGCATCTCAATGAGCAGTGGGTAAAGAAGATAGTCCCCGAGCCATTCGTCCCTACGAGGGGTGGCTCCTCTCCAAAATGGGGATGGGCAGAGGAGATGTATACATCAAAAGGCGCCCTGCACACCCCAAGCTCCCCTGATAATCTGTTCACCCCGCACTCCCGTGGACAGAGGTTGCAGTTCTTCAAACTTTCAAGTAGCATCTCTGCCCTTTTTCGCAATTCACCACTCTTGTGAAGTTTTATATAAGCAGGTTCAAAACTCTCGCTTAGCTCATTTTTATTCTCAGACATATTCAAAATTCTCCTTCTGGCCCTCTTATAATCACAAAAACACCCGAGAGCTGAAGACACAACACCAGAGATTGCAATATACAAAAACTCCCGCCTATTCATAAATACAATTTTATTCGGAATAAGGCGATTTTTCAAGGGAGAATTATTGGGCTAAGGATTCTCTCTACACCTTGCCCCTATTCTCTCCTCAATAGTCAATTCTACTTTTTTCTTCTCATCTATCAATTTACCATTAATTTCGTAAGAAAAGATATAATAATCTCCCTTCTTCTTGTCTGCATTTGTAAGGACAAATATACGATATTTATCTTTATTGTCTTGCATCTTCTCGTATTCATTTGGGGTTAGTTCTATATTCACGCTCTCACCAGACAGACCCTTTACCTCAACATAGAGTTCCTCTCCATCCTTTGAGACCTCAAAATCCCAGCCTTTATCATCTTTTGAGACATCAATAACTTTATAACCCAGATTTTCGAAATGCTTTTTAGCCCTTTCCATAGCCTCATTTTCTATACTTACCCTCTTCGCCGCATCATACTGCCTGTGAATACCACCCGATTTTGTTCTCTCACTCGAATTTTCAGAAGCCTTTTTAGGTTTATAATTTTTAATATATTCTAATACTCGTCTCTTATACTTTGTTAGTTCTCTTCTTAATTTTGAATCCTTTTCATTCTCTTCCATTGCATACCATACACTAGATTTTCCCATTGGTGGTTTTCTACCATATCTAACAGGGAATGTCCGCTCCGATTCTGGTAAAAGAACACAATCTTTTTCATCCGCTACAACACAGTAACCACCATAATATACTCTCCCCTTTAGCCATTTCTTATCAACTTCTTTAATATCTCTCTTAAAATCATCTCTTCTCTCTTTAGGGGAAATCATTGATTCATATCTATATACAGTTGCGTTTTTATACCAGCCAACAATCTTAACACCATCCTTAGTCCTTGCACACCAAACAACAGTTGCCCCAGAAATTTTTTCATCCCCCTCTTTAACTGAGCCAATATTTTTAATATTTATATGCTCATTTTGTAATGATGCATACCCATAACATTTCCCATTATAGGGCTTGAAATTATATATTTCGCCTCCCCAACCATTTTCTCGGACAAATTCACCTCCATATTTTGGAGTATCATGTACTTCTCCATTATATATCTGTAATCCTTTATACTCCCTCATATAAGCTATTCTACAAAATAACACCCTGTCCTCTCTTAGTCTTGCAGTCATTTTAAACCTCCTTAAAAATGTTAAAATTTACCAGACTAATCCTTCATTTACGCTTACTAATATACTGGATAAGGTATCTATGTCAAGAACACAAATTAAAAATTCAGTTACCTTTGGTGGTTATCACTATTTGATCTTTGATTGTAAGATTGTAGGGGAATACCAATTTGTCTGCCATTAAAACAGGATGAATTTATGAATAATGGCGAACACATAGGTTCGCCCCTACAGAATGAACACCCCTTTGCCCTCGGCAGACACCCCTCTACGAGAGGGGAATTTTGCTTACCACCTTTCCACTTAATCACATATTCATTGCACTTGGCGAAATTACCAGTGATAACTAAATCTTTACACCCTTATGTTGATTTTTTGTATTATTCATATTACATTCTGAGCCCAATATGTGTTGTGGTCATATCTATCCAATAAATAGTATGAGTTTTTTCCTACCCTCAATCTCTATAAAAAATACTGGTGCAACATCTACAAATAGATTTGTAGATACAGATTTGTCAATTCGGATAATATCATAAATGAAGAAATACTACATAACAACCATTCTCCTCTCCATTCTTGTTCTATACAACGCCGCACCCGATGAACTGAAAATAAGGGGTGAGAATCTGAGGATTAGCGATAGTAACAACAACTATTTTCTATCGGGGAATGTGGTTGTGGAAGGGGAGGACTTTGTACTACTTTCAGACTCAATAAGAATAAGCCGAATGAAGGAATATACATTAATTGATGGCATATCCTATATTCTGAGCGATACATTCCTCTTGAAGTGTGAACAGGCAAAGGTATACAAAGAGTATAACATACTGAAGTTATACAACCTCGAGGGCGTAGCACTAAAACTTCACCTTGCACCAGAGACATATATAGCCCTTGACAGGGGGGATCTGCTCAATAGATTCGAATACAGAATGAGACTCAAGGCGAGATACATCAAGAGGTTTGACGAGGACAGGTTTTATGCGGAGGACATAAAATATACTATCTGCAATTGCAAGGAGAACAACACCTGGGAATTGTTGGCGAGCAGACTATACTATGAACGAAATGGCTATCTCCTCTCACTCTCCAATCTCATCTATCTACACGGGATACCATCTATGTACATCCCCGCCATACTCTTTCCAGTAGGCGAGAGGAGGTCCGGGTTTCTGATCCCCGAGATAGGCTTCAATAGTACAATGGGTTATAGCCTCAGGAATGCATACTATCAGACCCTGGGGGTGAGTGCAGATACCACTCTCTATCTGACACTGATGTCCCGAAAGGGGGAGATGTACACCCTCGAATTCAGATACAGACCGCTCAGTTATCTATATGGCAAGACTATGTTTTCCTATGCCATAGATGAGAGCAACAGGGATTTACGCCGACGATTCAATCTGAAGAATGAGCACAGGTTGAACATAGAAGACAGGATCATTATGGGTTTCAACACCAATATTGTGAGTGATTCTCTCTATATGTCCGACTATCTCTTCGATTTCTGGGAGAGGAATACAGAGTACAATTCAAGCAGATTCTACACTGGATACAATCAAAAAGAGGCGCTCATTCAAATAGAGTCCGACTACTATCAGAATTTCAAGAAGGGACTCAAGAGAGAGGAGTTCAACTTCTTCTCCGATACTGGCAATAATGAATCACAGAGACTCCCATTCTTCAGGATATCTATTCTTCCGCAGAGATTGATCCTCGATACAGATGTTATGTTAGAGGCGACCTATGTAAATTATTATAGCCTCTATTCGGATTACAGAGAGTTCGACTACTACGGTAGACTTCTCACATACGATAAGAATCTCAAGGATATACTCAACCTCAACAGATACACGATAACAATCCCTTTTCACAGCTATATATTGCTCGGGGATGTCCTTGATGTAAATCAGGTACTCGAGACTACACTGAGGAATTATCAGATACCTGATATGTCCTACAACTTTGCAACATCTGTGTACAGATTAAACTCGGGCATACCCCTTTACAGGAGATACGAGAGATTCTCTCATTTGATAAGAGCCGAACTCGAATACAAGAATCTGTTCTATGCAGAATATACAAAGGACTGGAAATTATATAATTACAGAGTGGTTGCAAAGGACGAATACGACAACTATACAAAGGCTCAATATCTCCTCCTACACCTCAATAATTTCCTCTACTCCAATAGTAGTTCGCAGGAGGTATTCGGACTCGATATCGCTCAGGGTTTTCAGAGATTGAGGGACACCCACATAAGTCCTCTCCTCTTGAACATAGACATAAATCTGAATTATTTCAAAGGCTCGGCAGATCTATATCTCTTCTGGGCAGAGAAAGATCCTTATTACGACACCTCATCCCAATCTACTATAATCGACAAAAGGGGTGATTCCATTACCTTGAGATACCAGAGATACAAAAACTACCTTGAGAATCCCGATACCATATTCAATAGAGAGTTTTATTATCTCATACCCGCCTATTACAAATGCGCCATCGAAGACATTACGATTAGCAGTAATCTCTCTATCACGAGAGAGATATCGGCTGGTTATTTCATTACATACTCCATCGAGAACGAGAGGCTTCTATTCCACGGCGGGAGTCTAAACTACCACTCCAGATGCAACTGCCTCAATGCCGGGATTACAGCAGTTATGTACCAGTGGTACGAATTCCCCGCATTCATCACAACATTCAATCTGGGTGGGAATATATAAGGAGATACATTATGACAGAAATCCCTCTATTCTCTTCATCGCCTCAGAGAGTCTCCTGTCTGATATAGTAGTTGATATCCTGAAATAACCCTCTCCGTACTCTCCAAAACCATTCCCGGGTGTGACTATCACTCCCGTCTTTTCCATAAGTCTCTGGACAAAGGATATACTTGTATATCCAACTGGCACCTCTGCCCAGACATAAAAGGTACCTTCAGGGTAGTTATATGAGATCCCGACCCTATCGAGGCTCTTCACCACTAAATCCCTCCTCTTCCTGTAGACATCCACTATCCTCTTAATTGCCCTCTCACCCTTAAGCAATCCCTCCTCTGCCCCCTCCTGAATGAATGTAGGGGCTCCAGAGTCCATATTGGTCTTGAGCCTCTTTAGGACATCTATTACGAAGGGATTGGAGACTACAAATCCTATCCTGTAACCCGTCATATTGAACGGCTTGGATAGAGAGTGAAACTCTACAGAGAATTCCTTATTTTTATCGTAGTCAAACATAGAAGGAGTCTTTTCATCCCTAAAATTAATCTCAGAGTAAGCAAAATCAGAGGCAATCAATAGACCATACTTTCTGGCATAATTCACAAGCCTTTTATAAAATCTCTCATCAGCCACGGCCCCGGTGGGATTGTTTGGATAGTTGATAAATATTATCTTTGCCTTTTTTGAGACTGATTCGGGTATCTTATCAAAATCTATCAGGAATCTATTCTCTTTCAAAAGAGGTGCCCTGTAAACCCTTCCACCTATCATATTTGTGGATATGGCATACACGGGATAACCCGGGTCAGGGATTATGGCGTAATCACCGGGGTTCAAAAATGCATAGGGGAAGTGGAAGATTGCCTCTTTGGAACCTATGGTAATTAACACCTCCTTATCAGGGTCTATGCTGTGTCCAAACCTCCTCTCATAATACTTTGCTACTGCCCTCCTCAAGAAGGATGAACCCTCGTAGTCGGGGTATCGGTGATTCTCGGGTTTTGAAAGGGCCTTCTGAATTCGTCTTACAATGAAATCAGGGGTTGGCATATCAGGATCCCCGATCCCGAGACTGATTATATCCACACCTTTTGATATAAGTTCCTTTTTCTTCCTGTCTATCTCAGCGAACAGATACCTCGGAAGATTTTTTATCCTGTCTGCCTCTTCGATCCTCTTCATAAACAGGTTTTTATGATATGAATGCCTTTTTGCGCTCTATGAGTTTATTCAACTCACCTATCTCTCTCTCAATATCAGCCCTCTTATCCTGAGGTATGGACTCTTTTATACCCTCAAGGGTTTTCAGTGTATCATTTATGACCACGAGGTCTACATTCTCCCTCTCCTTCAGAGATTCGAGCATCTTATTAAACTTCTCGAAAAACTCCTTGAGTTCATCCTTCTTCCTCAGTGGTCTGGTCTCAGGTATCTTTCCATCTGTAATAGAATCCACATATCTCGAGATGATGAATATGGGACCGGCAATCCTGTGGGTTATCAGGATCCCCCAGATCACAAGGGAGAGGAAGATAGCGATAACAAAGGCTACCAGATAAATCATTATCTTATTATCCTCACTGGCCAGTTTCTCCTTTATTATATCTGTCATCGAGGAGAGATTCGGGTCCACCTGTACCAGCATCAACATCTGCTGGCTATTCTCCTTACTTGCCTTGTAAAAGAGGGTTCCCCAGAGTACTGCTATAACAATCCCGATAACGGCTATTATAACAGTATACTTAATCTGGAATGCCTTGTTGATGAGAAACTGCTTTCTTCTAAAAGGTCTTCTCTCTTCCATAGTTATACCTCTCTGAGGATAAAAACCATAAACTTAAAAAGTCGTATATTACAATTTTCCCGTTGTTGCAAGTATAAACGAGATCACTCAATTCCAAAGTTTATCCCTATCCCCTCGGTCCTGTAAATCTTTGCCCTCTCCTTTGGGGGTGGCTTGAAGGGGGATGAACGCTTTATGGCATTTATCAGGGCATTGTCGAAGTGGGTATTACCGCTCTTCTTCTCAAACTCATATTTAATCACCCGCCCGTCACTATCCAGATAGATTACAACAACCGCCCTCAACTCCTTCCTCTCCTTTTCATTAATTATATCGGGGATTATGTAGTTACTCTTTATCCTGTTATAGACCTCGGTGAGATATATATCCCCCTCTTGTCCTTCTGTACTGTCCCCGAATGGAGAGCCATTGGGGTCTCCCACAGGTGGAGAATTATCCCTCGATTCTACCATTCGCTTAACCTTGTTTATCGAGGACAGAAGCCTCTTAGAGAATTCATCCTCCCGCCTCTTCTCCTCAACCTTTCTTGATTTCTCAATCTTTTCATCTCCTTCCGTACTAATTACGACCTCTTTTTTCGGAGCGGTACTCTCCCCTGTCAACCGGGGCATAACCTTCTCATTCCTCGGAACACCAAGGGCAACCAGGCGAGTGACAATCACCCTCTCCCTTCTCTCAGTAGTGGAACTCAAGTTAAAGGGCAAAAAGATTATTAAAAAGAAGAGCAGGTGAGCAGAGATGGAGACAAATATGGCGATAAACAGGTTTTTATCTCTACTATTTCTCATCATCAGGATAGGTTACAAGCCCGACATTTTCGGCACCGGCATCCTTGAGTAGACCCATTATCTTTATCACAAACCCATAGGGTAGTGTGCGGTCTGCATACAGGTAGACCTCCCGTTCTGTCTTTATACGCTCGTTATTCTTGATTACCTCTTCCAATCTCTCAATAGGTATCTCAGTCTTACCGAGATAGATTCTCCTCGAGGCATCTATGGATATCAGAACCTTATTTTCTGCACCGGGCAGGTTTTGTGCCTTTGCCTTTGGCAGATCCAGTTTGATACCCTGCTGCATCATAGGTGCCGTGACCATAAATATCACAAGCAGAACCAGCATCACATCCACAAGGGGTGTCACATTTATGTCTGATATAGCGCCTCTATCTCTGTTTGTAGTCATTCCCATAGTTATAAGAAGTGCCTCTTGATTATATTCAGAAAATCACTCGTAAAGCTCTCCATCTCGGCATCCATAACCTTAATCTTACTGTTGAAATAGTTATAGGCAATGACCGCCGGGATGGCAGCAGCAAGCCCTGTCGCCGTGGCAATCAGAGCCTCGGATATACCGGGTGCTACCGTTGCGAGATTGGCAGAGCCCATCTTTCCAATATCCCTGAAGGCAACCATAATACCCCATACAGTACCAAACAGACCGATAAATGGAGCCGTCGAGCCTGTAGTAGCCAGAAAGGGTACCAGAGACTCAAGGTGTGTAATCTCAGCCGTATGAGACCTCTTCATCGCCCTCGTTATATTGTCCATACCACTCAATTCATCACCGATTGAACCCGCCTCCTGAATCTGCTTATCTAATTTCTTCTTTACCTTGATCATCTCAATATAACCCGCCCTGAAGACACGCGCCACCGGGCTTTCAGGATAGGAGGCGGACTTCTCGTATATCTCATCTAACTTTCTCGACTCCCAGAACATATCTATAAATTTATATGTCTGGGTAAATGCCCTCTTAAATTGAAGGAGTTTGTAGACTATCACCGCCCACGAGCCAATCGAGAACAGTATCAATATTATAAGTACTCCAAGGACGACAGGCCCAGAGTGGGTGGCGAGTTCGAGCATATTCATCTCAGGAGGTTTCCCCTCCTGCAAAAATAACATATTAAGGAGTGATATGATATTACTTGTCATAAATCCCTTTCTTAGATATCTTCAACCACAGTAATGGATATTGTGGAAGGTGTGCTCTCCTGACCCACATTATCAACAACTATGAGTTGAACAGTGTATTTCCCGAACTCATCAGCATTAAAGAAGGTATTCATTGCCGATGGGTTATCTATATCGGCCTGTGAATTCTTTGGTTTGAAGAGCATTTTCCATTTGTACTGAGTAATTGCATTATCATCGTGAGAACCAGAGCCATCCAGCAGGACCTTAAGTGGTCTCTCATTACTCCTCACCTTCTGCAAATCCCCTCCCGGCGCCTTTGCCACCGCCACAGGCGGCATATCAGTGGTGCTGTCATCGGAATACAACATAAGAATATAATAGGGGTTTTCTGAAGTAGAATAGTATGGGTCATTACTATAAATGTGTACCTCTGCATTCTCGTTGGCAATATTTGGATTGTTGGTAAACTCTACATTTACATTGATGAAATCACCGGGGTTCAAACTCTGCTGGGATGAGAAATTCAGTATCTTGAAGGCATTGGAGACTCCAGAGTTCTGGTCTATCTCTATCTTTGAGACAATCAGCGGTGCATATCCCGCATTTGTTATCGTAAATGGCTGACTCTCGGTTTTAGATGGAGGGGTCTTGAATATCAAAGTGCCATCGGGGGAGACAGATATCTTCGGGAAGGATTCTCCATTCAGTTTGACTGTTATAGTTGGTTTGCTGGCGTCATCGCTCCTTATGGTAAGAGAATTGGAGGATTTGTTATTTGTCTTTGGCATATAACTGACCGTCAATATCATCTCGTCCTTACCCTCAGGGTCCCCATTTGGCTGAAGGGTTACCTTTGGCGGTATGGTGGGTGTATAGCTGAATTCATCTGTCTGAGTAGCAAATTTTACCTCATTTATATTCAATGTAGAATCACCCAGATTCTTTATTCTGAGCCTCAAATCCTTCTTCTCACCCTTCCTGACATCTCCAAAATCCATAGTAATGGAGGTAGTGTTCTCGAGGGTACAGGCACAGAAGGGATTCTCCTGAGGACATTCATCCGATTCGCCGCAGACCTCAATACCCCCCATAGTCCCCCTGCCCTTCAGGTATATCTCATTAGGGGTTGTACAATTCGAATCATTCGTCTCAAGGATAATCTTACCCTCATAGAGGTCCGTTGAAGTAGGTGTAAACTTCACTGCGATCTCCTGAGTCTCCGAATATGGTTTGAGGGAGAATGTACTGGAGGCTGGCTTCACTATATAGTATGCAGAACCCAGTACAGGCTTCACCGTAACATTGAGAATCGAAGGGCCCTTATTCTTTACCGTCACAGACAGGGTCTTAGATGTATTCACCCTCTGAGGTCCAAAATACAGGGTAGTCTGGATACCTTTATTATCGCACTGAACGGTCTTATTATCCGAAGTAATGATAACAATGGTCGCCTCAGAGGTAGTGCCATTGCCTATCAAATTAACCGTTGCCTCAGGGATAGTCGTATTCTCAGTAATAATCTTCAACATCCCGAGGTCATTGGACTTATCCTTCTTAGGGGCATATACCACGGTAAATATAAAAATGCCATTGGCATCAATTTTAGAAGGTATCTCCTCCTTTATTGAATAAGCCCCATCTGCACTATCCACCACACTTATAGACTTTACTACTATCTCATTACTGGAGAGATTGGTAATCTTTATCTGCTCTTCATATGTCTTATTGATAGTCCTGACTCCAAAATCGAGATTGTATATGCTATTCGAACCTGTTTCAAACTTTGTAGGAAGGTTCTTATTGACTGCCTCTATTTTTATACCTCTCGTTATTGCAGTAATAGTAGAATCATCACACTGACAGGATACAAATAGAATCGCAATAAAAAGCACGAGCAATCTCTTCATCTTCACACCTCCTCAAATGGTCTACATATTATATACAAAAACCATTACAAGACAACCATTTTAAGTAAAGATTTAGTTATCAGTGGTATTTTCGCCAGGCTAACAATAATAAACAAGTAAGTGGGAAGTAGGAAATGGGTAAATATAAATGGGTAAGTAAGAAATGGGGAATGGATAAGTAAGTGGAGATTTCTCCCTTTGTCGAAGGATATCCGAAAAGACCCACCGACCACCGAACACTGATCACTGACACGGAGTAATTCCCCTATTTTAGAGGGGTGTCTGCCGAGGGCAAAGGGGTGTTCATTCTGTAGGGGCGAACCTGTGTGTTCGCCCTTATTCATAAATTCATCCTGTTTTTAGGATAGACACATCAGTCTGTCCATACATACGACAACCCGAAATCAATCAATCACAATTCATTATTCATCATTCAAAAATCAAAAATTTTAAAGGCAATTCTTAAATTGCCCCTACATCCGAAAATCCAAATCTAACAATCAAATAAATAAGGATCTGCCCTCTACGCTATCAAAAATTAGACTCTTAAAAACTCTATAAAGCTTATTGACAATAATGATTACCACCCATAAATGAGTCTTAACCGTTATGTTAAAATTTTTCTTGAAAACTGAAATTTTGTAAGTAAAATTCCCCTCATTAAATACGGAGGTCTTATGAGGAACTATCTCGTATTGATTACATTGATAGGAGGTATGTTTTTATTTTCCTGCTCGGGCGGGGATTCGGTGAATGTAGAGGATGCGGAGAATTCAAAGGATATATCCCTATTCGATACAACCTCAGATTTATCACATTCAGATATATCAGATGTGAAGGATGTAAAGGATATAGTCTCTGATACGGGAGAGGATGTGGGAGATGCGGGGTATTGCAGTAAGGTCTGTCCGAATAATATGCACTGTGAGAATGACAATTGCGTCTGCAACGATGGATTTGGGGATTGCAATGGGGATATGACAGACGGGTGTGAGGTGGATCTGAAGAATGATATCCAGCACTGCGGGCGGTGTGATATGGACTGTTCTGGGTGGATGTTGCACGCATTATTTAAGTGTGTGGATGGGGATTGTGAGGTGGATCAGTGTATGGATGGATTTGAGAACTGCGATGGTAGATCCAATAATGGGTGTGAGATAGATTTGAGGAGAGACCCGAGGAATTGCGGCAGGTGTAATCGAGATTGTGGTCCTAATTCTGTGTGTGAGAAGGGTGTTTGTGGGTGTGAGACTGGGTTTGCTGACTGCAATAATACGATATCGGATGGATGTGAGCAGAATATAAGTTCGGATGATAATAATTGTGGGGGTTGTGGGAAGACCTGTGGGAATAAGGGGCATTGTAGCAATGGGAATTGTATATGTGAGTATGGGAGTGCCAATTGTAATAACAACTGGGGTGATGGGTGCGAGACGAATACGAAGGATGATATATATCACTGTGGGGACTGCAATACGGACTGTACGAAGCTTGGCAATGTCGGTTCGAGTACCTGCATCAACGGCTCCTGCTTTATCACCTCCTGTAAATCGGGTTATAGAAATTGCAATGATGATATAAGTGATGGATGCGAAGTCAATATAAATACAGACTATAAGAACTGTGGCAGTTGCGGGAATAGTTGTGGGAATAATAGTGTATGTAATATGGGCCAGTGTGCCTGTAAATCTGATTACTTTAACTGTAATACCTTATGGACCGATGGGTGCGAAATAGATAGCAATAGTACCAAGACCTGTGGTGCAGATTGTAATAGCCTGATAAATTGTGGAGATAATACAATTTGCAAGAATCATATATGTGAATGTGTGTCACCATTTATGGATTGTCAGAATGGCTGGTCTGATGGGTGTGAGACGAATACCTCGAATGATAGATTTAATTGTGGAGCCTGCAATTCGACTTGTGTAAAAATCAATTACTCTGGAATCTGTAAAAATAGCAAATGTGCCGGTAGATACTCTTCCTCCAGGAGTTTTGGCTCTACTGATATGGATGAGGGTAATGCTATTGCAATCGACCCGAGTGGAAATATAATACTTGCAGGGTCTTTTTCCGGTGTAATTACGATTGGGAATAAGTCATTTACCTCTAATGGTGAGAGGGATATATTCATTGCAAAGTTTGATTCTATGGGGAGTCTGATAGATGCAAAGGCATTTGGCTCTACGGGTTTTGACAGGGTTCAAGGGATGGCGGTAAATCAGAATGGGGATATAATAATTACCGGGTATTATTCTGGAGTTATCAACTTTGGAGGAGTGGCACTCAACAACTTTGGCGAAAAGGATATATTCCTTGTGAAGTTCAATAATAATCTTGATCATATATTCAGTAGAGGGTTTGGTTCGACCTCAAATGATGAGGGTATAGCTGTAGCTGTAGATAATAACTTAAACATAATACTGACTGGAAGTTTTTCTAACACAATTAATCTGGGTGGTGAAAATCTTTCGAGCGGGGGTTGTACTGATGTATTTCTTGCAAAGTTTGATAACTCCGGCAATCATTTATGGAGTAAATCCTATGGCTCGTCTGTGGCAACTAATGGATGTGATATGCCCACATCCATTGTAATCGATAAGGAGGACAATATCTATCTGACAGGTTCTTTTGGAATAAGAATAAACTTTGGACTGGAAGACCTCATAACAAAGGGTTCAAGCGATATCTTTATTGCAAATATAGATAAAACCGGAAAAACGATGAGGAGTATATCTCTCGGGACGACGGGCTTTGATCTGGGGTTTTCTATAAAGTTGAACTCCTCAAATGAAATAGTATTATCGGCTGGCATCTATGGCAACCTTACTTTGAATGGAAAGGAGCACATATCAAAGGGGCAGATGGATATTCTTCTTGTAAAGTATGATTCGGGGCTGAATATAATTGATAGTCAGTCTTTTGGTTCGATTTATAACGATGCGGCTACGATCACCCTTGATTCAGAAGATAACATCATTTTGACGGGTAGTTCTTCGGGTATTATAAAGTTTGGGGATGAGCAACTTACCAACTATGGGGCAGAGGATATAATATTGGTCAAACTTGATAAAAACTTTAATCATATATTCAGTTATACCTTCGGCTCAACGGGGAGTGATATGGGGCAGGCAGTTGTTACGGATAAATCGGGGAATATATATCTTACTGGTTCTATCTCTGGTGATGTGGATTTTGGCGGTGGTAATGTTAGCTTTTATGGGATTCAGGATATCTTCCTATCAAAATTTCTCCCATAGATTTCCTGGGTTTCAGGGAAAAATTTAAGATTTGGTTGACTGATGAGATTTTTATGAATAGAATACCTCTTGTCTTTTGAGGAGGTTTCTTATGAGAAAATTTGCATTTTTGTCGATCTTCTTCTTGCTTTATTCCTTTGCCTGTTCTGATGGAGGTTCAGGCGAACAGGATGCGGGAAAAGATGTTGTGTTAAGCGATATTTCTATAACCGATGTGCAGGGGGGAGATACAATCACTGATACAGGTGGGGCGAGGTGGGTAAAGCCCGAGGGGTATGCAACTGTAACATTCTATGTAGATGACTCTGAAAACAAGACATATAAAGATGGGCAGATGAAGTGGAATGGTTCATTTGCGTGGGATGAGAAGACAAACATTGCCGTATTCGCCTCTTCGTGGCTGCCTACCGATGGTCCATTTCCTCCTCTATATGATGACGGACCTATTTCACAGGGTGGACACGAGATGGAGGGTGCGGTTGCGGGTGACCATATCTTTTCGACGGAGATATACATAAAACCTGATGCAGAGAATGACACTGTTTTCGAATATGGTTTGATCAATGAGTGGAACTACTGGATATGGGAGGGGCCAAATGGACAGTTCGTTATTGAGAAGGGTTTTACTGGCAGGAAGGATGCTCAGGGTATTAAGTTCCATAAGTTTGGAGATATCGATGCTAAGATTATGATTGATATGAACAATATTCACCCCGACTTCAAGGGAGGTGCGAAGATTGAGAATGTATTTATAAAGGGCTCTATGAACTCCTGGACGCCAGTTCAAATCCTCGACGATGGTCAGAATGGAGATGATAAAGCAAATGATGGGATATATACATATCTCCACTCCAGACATCTTGGGGCCCACGATGGCTTGTTGTATCTCGACCAGCATGTCCAGTTTGTTTTTGTATTCAATAGCGAGGATGGGGTTGAGTATAAAATAAACGGGGATGCGGCGACTGAGGGAGTAAGGGCTTTTACAGATTACGCAAATAGAGGGGAGTTTCTGGAGGAGGAGATATCCCTTGAGCTGGAGTCGAGGGGAAAATCCAAAAATACAACCATTATTGTAGGCAGGGGTAAGGGGGATAATGCAGCCCCTGTAATTACATTTGTGGAGCCTGATAGGGGGCCGGTCACGGGAGGTACGAATGTCTCCATAAGGGGTAAGAATTTCAAGTCGGGGGCAAAGGTATATTTTGGAGTCAATGAGGGGAAGGATGCTCAGTTGCTGAGTTCCTCTGAGATAGGGGTGAAGACACCTGCGGGCAATAAAGGGAGTGTGGATGTAAAGGTAGTCAATCCTGATGGCAAAGAGGCAGTTTTTAAGAATGGATTCACTTATGAGGAGATACCCGCTCCCAAGATTCTGTCTATCTCACCTGATAGAGGGGTGACTGATGGTGGTACTGATGTTACAATCAATGGTAAAGATTTCAAGAGTGGTGCGAGGGTATTCATAGGAGATGAGTGCACAAATGTAGTCTTTGTAAGTTCTGAGAAGATTACCTGTAAGACGGCACCTCACAAAAAGGGTGTTGTAGATGTGGTGGTGCAGAATCCGGATGGACAGCAGGATATTCTTCAGGGTGGCTTTACTTACTATGAGGCAAATCCCAAAGTGGATTGGTGCAATCTGCAATGGCCCTACGAGATGACTGTGGTTGTAAATAACGAGTCTGATGCGGTCTATTCTCAGGTCTACGAAGAGGGTGTGACAGAAGGGATAGGGCAGGGGAGTGGTATAAAGGGGCAACTCGGATATGGAGATCCTGCAATAGATCCGAGTGTGAATCCTGACAGGTGGATATGGGTAGATGGGAAGTTCAATGTGGATGTCGGCAATAACGATGAATATATGGGCAGGTTTACGCCCGATAAGGTTGGAACTTATGCCTATGCCTTCAGATATACAATGGATGATGGAAATACCTGGGTATATTGTGATAAGGATGGCTCTGATAATGGATTTTCTCTGGGACAGACGGGTATTCTAACGGTTGTAGAGAATGCGAACAATCCTCCAAAGATTACGGCGGTGAACCCCACAAAGGGTTCTACCTATGGGGGCGACCCTGTTGAGGTGGATGGTGAAAACTTTGTACAGGGGGCTTTAGTGTTTTTCGGCTCACAGCAGGCATCCCATATAATGTTTCAGGGTCCGACAGCCATTGTCTGCAAGACACCATCTCACCCTGCGGGTAAGGTGGATGTGAGGGTTGTAAATCCGGATGGGCAGTCCGCAACCCTCCCCGAGGCATTCGAATTCGAGGCACCTGCGGCTCTGCCCGAGTGGGGCAATCTTCAGTGGCCATATTCCACAAGGTCAGAACCCCAGAAGGAGTCTGAGTATATATATGGACAGGTCTATCACCCTGGTATTACCGAGGGTATAGGGCAGGGAGTGGGTATCTTTGCCCAGCTCGGTTTCGGTCCAAGGGGTGTTATGCCTCAGGACAGCAGGTGGGTATTCTTTGATGCAGAATATAATACAGATAAAGGTAATAATGATGAATATAAAGCAAAACTTACAATAAACGATACGGGGCATTTTGCCTATACATATAGATATTCCTTTGATAAGACAAACTGGTTATATGCCGATAGTAATGGTAGCCAGGATGGTGTGCAGCTCGAAAATCTTGGAAGGATAGCCGTAGGGGATGTGGTGGACTGGTGCAATATACAATGGCCAGATAACTTTGCAGCGGGTGTCAATGAAGAGAAGAATATCTATTCTCAGGTGTACCTCGCTGGTGTTACAGATAAAGTGGGTCAGGGGGCCGATATTGTAGTTGAATTGATTACAAATAATACTATACCCCCGAGTCCAGATGAGGGGAATATCATATCTGCTACCTTTAATATGGATAAGGGGAATAATGATGAGTATGTGGCGAAGGTCAAGTTCCCCAGTGCGGGTCATTATTATTACTGGTTCAGGGTAAAATATAAAAATGGCCCGTGGATCTACTGTGATCTCGATGGTACGGATAATGGATTTGTTCCTTCTTATGTGGGAGTGGCACATATTCAGTAGATTATGGCAAAGATTGGATATATTCAGGTTACAAGGAGATGTAATCAGAAGTGCCGATTCTGTTCAAATCCAGAGATTGAACGGGATATCTCCTTAAAGGCGGCAAGGGAGCAGATAGAGGAGTTTCATAGACTGAAGTACAGGGGTATCATCCTGACAGGTGGAGAGCCCACCTTATTTGATGAGTTGCCTGAGGTTATTGAGTTCGCCTTAAAAAAGGGGCTTGAGGTGAGGATAATTACAAATGGGCAGAGGCTGTCAGATTTCTCCCTGATGAAGAGGTATTACGATGCGGGTCTCAGGACCATCCATTTCTCTGTGCATTCTACCAGAGATAAGGTTCAGGCATTTTTGACGGGAAATAAGGACTCACTGAAGAACCTTTTTCGATCTATTACAAATGCAGGCAGACTCAGGATGGATACGATGATTAATATCGTCATAAATAAATACAACTCTGACCATCTGGATGAGATTGTAATTACTCTTACAAAGAAGTTCCCATTCATAAGGCACTTTATATTCAACAACATCGACCCGACTATGAACCGTGTCTCTGAGAATCCAGATACAGTGGCAAGGCTTGTAGATTTTGAACTCAGTCTTCATAATGCACTTGGGTATCTCATAAAGGCAGGTTATTCCTTCAGGGTAGAAAGGGTCCCACTCTGCTATATGGTGGAATTTGCTGAGTATTCTACTGAGACAAGGAAGATAATCAAGGGTGAAGACAGGATTGTAAATTTCCTCGATGATAAGGGGAAGATCGTTCAGGAGAGCTTCTATCACGGGAAGACGGATGTATGTAAGGTGTGTACATATAACACCATTTGTGCAGGACTCTATGAGATGGATACATATTATAGTTCAAAGGAGTTGTATCCGCTCTTTCTGGACCCCAGACCTGTGATAAGGAGGGTACTGAAATCGGATTGATACAGCAGATAATTCCGCCTTTTGGTCTATTACTCTCGGCATTTATATTATTCGAGGATTTCTTCTATAAAAAGATCAGGAATGAGATTATATATTCGGGCTTTGCCATTGTATTCTTACTTTTTTTGGTTTCTTCGATAGTTGATAGGAGTTTTCTGCCCTTACAGGTCTTCTTTATTAGATTTATCATCGCTGGTTTAGTTTCCGTTATATTATGGGTGAGCAAAGGCTGGTCTGCTGGTGATGCCAAACTCTTCTGGGTTCTTGCACTCTGTTTTCAAATCGAGGGGATGGGTGTAATCAGCATTTTCAATGAGATCTTTATCTATCTGGTGAATATATTTATTCCTGTTATTCCTGTCCTGTTGATATCTCTTATCTCCGATTCGATAAAAAGGGTAAGGTTGAATAAGGTCGATGTAATTAAGACCATAAGAGAATTATTGAAGGGTATCTTAGTTGCAATTGCAATGATGCTCATATCCCGTGTGATCTATCTGAATTTTCTATCCCATCTGCCACAGGGTAGATACAACCTGATATCTATGCTCATAACATTCTTTCTGATATCCAGCATCTTGAGGATCTTCAATAATGTCAGGATGTATATCATTGGTCTTGCTATTCTGATCTTGAATATTGCTATGCTTTATTTGCAATATGGTTTGAATCTCTTCGCCCAGATATATTCTATAAGTATTCTGGCTATTATAGTGGTCTTTATAAGGATTTTTTATGAATCGGTTTTGAAGTATCTGGATGTGGAGATTGTTGAGGTTGAGAGACTCAGGCGGGGTGATTCCCTGTCTAAGGATTTCATAGCAGAACAACAACTCAATAGTGATTTAATAAAAGAGGAGATAGGGGATGTCTTTATGGATGGATTATCTTATGAGCAGGTTCAGAGGATAAAGGATTACCTTAAAGATAAGGGTGTAAGGTATGTAGAGATACAGAGGACATTCTCGTTCTCAGTATACTTTTTTATCGGGTATATGTTTACATATTTCACAGGTTTTGAAAATATGTTAATCTTCATAAGAAGAATCATTCATATCTGATAGGATTAGCTTTATATTGAATATCGAAGATTTTGCTGCAAATAAAGAGCTCTTTGAGTTATTACAAAGTTATCATAGTGACTATCTTGATGCCTTTTTTGTGTTATTTCAGTATCTTGGCAAGGGGTATGTAGTAGTATTTATACTGATTTTTCTATGGTTTTATAAAAGGGAGTACTTCAGGCAGTTTCTGGTCTCTTCCATCGTTTGTGCCATAATTGTAATCTCTTTGAAATACATAATCTCTGCCCCAAGACCAGCGAGTATGTTGAACAATGTAAGGCTACTTATACCCCTATATCGCTACTCATTCCCATCTGGTGATGTGGCTGTAGCGTCCCTGATTCTATTGTTCTTTTTTAAGAAAGTGGGTTATGTGTCGAGGTCACTTCTTGTTGTTTACTGGCTTCTGATTTCGTATGGCAGAATATACCTCGGTGTCCATTTCCCGCTTGACATAATCGGCGGTCTCTTTGTTTCATATATTTCGATAATTATAGCGAATTGGTGGAATAATAACTGCCTGAAAAACATTAATGTAAAAAGTTAAGAAATTATATTAACCCATTGATAATATTGGTAAATTTATAATAATTTTTTCCAGCAGTGTTTTAAATGACATTTTGAAATTCTCTTCTTATGGGCAGTCCGTATATGTGTCCTGTTTCAGATGGAATTTGACATTTCGATTAACTGTTGGAGGGGGTAAAAATATTGTGGTGATATATAGAGGTAAGGGTGGAATAGGTGAAAAATTGCTTTTTCAATTATGCAGGATGCCTATTAAATAAGATTTGATTTCTTTCGTTTATCTATCTATTTGCAAAATGAATTCAACTTTGTTATTGTGCCTGTTCGTTGATGGTAGTTGTTTTATAAATATTGAATTTTTGTTTTGAAAGAGGTCAATCTATGAGCAATGAGAATGAGAGTCAGAACAGCATAGAAGAGGTGGTAAAGCCATACATATCAGCGGAGCAGAATATCTCCGAATTTACCTTGAGGGCTGTAATTCTCGGAGTTATTCTGGCACTCGTATTCGGGGCGGCAAACGCCTATCTTGGGCTTGCAGTTGGTATGACGGTATCAGCCTCCATCCCCTCCGCTGTGATGTCAATGGCGATATTGAGGGGACTTTTGAAGAAGGGGACTATTCTCGAAAATAACATTGTCCAGACCATAGGTACCTCAGGGGAATCGGTTGTTGCGGGAGTGATATTTACCATACCCGCCCTGATCTTTATGGGATTCTCTCCCTCGTGGTTCAAGATATTCCTGATCGCCCTGATAGGTGGGGTAATTGGTGTCCTTATGATGATCCCCCTCAGGAGGTACCTGATTGTAAAGGAGCATAAGAATCTCCCGTATCCCGAAGGTGTTGCCTGCGCTGAGGTGTTGATAGCCGGGGAGAAGGGTGGAACCCACTCTAAGTTTGTATTCTCAGGGCTTGCCTTAGGTGGTATATATGAATTCATACGCTCGGGTATGTTATTTATCAAAGAGGCGCCATCTATCGCCTTCGAGAGATTTATGGGTGCCACAATTGGCTTTTCATCCTCAGCCCCCCTTCTTGGAGTTGGGTTTATTGTAGGTGCCAGAACGGGTGCAAAGATGGTAGCCGGGGGATTACTGGCGTCATTTGTGATTACACCACTTATAAAACTAATTGGAGGGAATTCTCAGGAGATTATAGCACCAGCCACAAAGACTATTTCACAGATGGATGTATCGGAGATATGGGATAATTATGTCAGGTATATAGGTGCCGGTGCCGTTGCCCTTGGGGGTTTTATCTCTGCATTGAGGGCACTTCCATCCCTTGTGTCATCGGCAAAGGCATCACTTCTGGAGTTCAAGGGCGGGCTTTCGGGTGGAGAGAGATTGAGGACAGACAGGGATCTCCCATTCCCCGTAATTTTACTGGGGATTATCCTCTGTATTATAGGGCTGATACTCATCCCTGGCACAGCGCTGGGAATACTGGGTGCAATTCTGGTGATAGTATTTGGATACATCTTTGTAGCGATCTCCTCCCGCATAGTAGGTCTTGTAGGTTCCTCCTCCAGTCCTACATCGGGTATGACCATTGCTGCACTCCTTGGTGTGGCACTTATATTGAAGCTAGCGGGATATACGGGTGTAGATGGTGCCATCGCCGCACTAACTATCGGAGCGGTAATTTGCATTGCTATATGTACCTCTGGTGATACCTCTATGGATATTAAGACGGGTTTCTATATCGGTTCAACTCCGGCAAGACAGCAGATGGGATTCTTGATTGGTACTCTTACAACCTCTCTCGTATCGGGTGGGATCGTATATTTATTTGCCAGCAAATTGGGTACTCAGGAGATGCCAGCCCCTCAGGCGTCAATGATGAGGGTCATTGCAGACGGGGTATTCGCCGGAACCCTCCCGTGGTCATTAATCATAATTGGTATCTTTATTGGCATAATGATTGAACTGTTAGGGATAGCCTCTCTCCCATTTGCGATAGGGCTTTATCTGCCAATTACTACCTCCACGCCGATATTGATTGGTGGATTGATCTCTTATGGCTTATATAAGTTTTATGATGAGAAGGAGGCACGCAAAAGGGAGGATAGGGGTATTCTCTTTGCATCGGGATTGGTGGCTGGTGGTGCCCTTATGAATGTATTTCTTGCGATTTTAGAGGTCTTTCACTTATCAGACAGTATAAAGGTCGCCGAGAAGATCGGATTTACAAATTCTAACTACTATCTGCTCTTTTCGGTGATAATATACATAATTTTTTATGGCTTGAACATATTCATTACATACAGAAAGGGAAAGAGCAATGAAACCTGATATCTCCCGGATCAGGGAGCACTTTCCGATTACAAAGAATCACATATTCTTCAACCACGCCAGTATCTCCCCTATGCCTGTGGATGTGGTGAACGCTATTGCAGATTTCAATCAGGATATAATGAATCACGGGAATATGCACGAGAGGAGATGGATAAGGCAGGTAGAGAAGGCAAGGGAGATGTATGCAAGGTTGATAAATGCTGAGCCTGAGGAGATTGCATTCATTAAGAGTACATCACAGGCGATCTCGATTATATGCAAAGGGATGAGGTTCAGGAGCGGGGAGAAGATTCTAACAGCGGATGTAGAGTTCCCGGCTAATATATATCCATGGATGGCGATGGCACCAAAGGGTGTGGAGATAAAGTTCGTTGCCGCAAAGGATGGGCGTGTGGATGTCAGGGAGATTGAGAGGTCCATTGATGCGAAGACGAAGATAATAGCCATATCACTCGTGGAGTATGGTTCGGGGTTCAGGAACTATGTGGAGGAGATAGGGGAGTTGTGTAAAAAAAAGGGGATATTCTTCTATCTGGATGGGATTCAGGGGGTAGGGGCGATACCGGTGGATGTGAAGAGGTTCAATGTAGATTTTATGTCGGTTGCTACGAGCAAGTGGCTATTCGGTCCCCACGGGGTTGCGATTCTCTATGTGAGAAAAGATATGATAGATGAGATTAAGTATGAAGAGATCAGCTGGAGATTGGTTATAGAGGAGGAGTCCCGAAGGATGACCAAAGTGGATAACAGTGTAACAGCCCGTAAATTTGAGGGGGATAATGCCAACTTCGCGGGGATTATAGGGCTTGGGGCTGCCCTGAAACTTAGAGAGGAGATAGGGAATAGTTTTATCTATCGAAATCTTGCAAAGAATGTGGATCTGATATTCGAGGAGTTAAAGAGGAGGGGTTATCTGATATTTGGTCCTGTGAACAAGTGCGAGAGGGCTGGAATTGTTTCTGTGAATCACCCTGATATAAGTTGTGAGGAGCTCTTAAGAAGACTTTTAAGCAATAACATAATTGCCTCTATAAGGAATAATCATCTGAGAATATCTCCTCACTTCTACCAGACAGAGGACGAGATAGAGATGCTCTTTGAGGTTTTACCCTGATGGGGTTTTCTTATGGGATTCAGGCAAGATTTAGAGGATAGAATACTGGTTCTGGATGGTGCGATGGGTACAAGGTTGATATCAATGGGAGTAAGGATAGATACGATTGCCGATGTGTTGAATATAGAGAATCCAGAACCCGTCAAAGAGGTCATCACCAGTTATCTCAGTGCAGGTGCTGATATTATCAGGACGAATACATTTAATACTATAAGGCCAAAACTCGCAAATTTTGGACTTGAGAACAGGCTTGGAGATATAGCAAGGGCCGCAGTCAATCTAACAAGGAGTATTATAGGAGATCGGGCATATCTGGCTGTATCCATAGGACCAACTGGGGAGGTGTTGTATCCATTTGGTTCTGCAACCTTCGATGAGATTTATGAATACTACTATGAGTTAGGTAGGATATATGAGGATGAAGGGGTGGATATCTTCTGGCTCGAGACCTTCTCTGATCTATATGAGTTGAGGACGGCGATTATTGCCATAAGGGATGTGAGCAAGAGACCTTTAGTTGCCCTTATGACCTTTGATGAGAATATGAGGAGTACATTCGGAACCACCCCTCAGATAATGGCTGTCACTATATCTGGCTTTGATGTGGATGCGATAGGTGCCAACTGTTCCATAGGGACCTCGGGGATTCTCAATGTGATCGCAGAGATGAGGGATTTCACAGATCTGCCACTTGTGGCACAGCCAAATGCGGGTATCCCCAAAAAGGTAAATGAACAGATCACATATCCAGAGAGACCTGAGGAGATGTCCTCATATACAAAGAGATTCATTGAGAATGGTGTGAGAATAGTGGGTGCCTGTTGCGGGAGTACGGAGTTTCATATAAGAGAGATAAAGAGAGAGGTTTTGAGTATCCCAGCCGTTCAGCCACTCAAAAGGCGGGTATTAAATCTGTATCTGACATCCAGATCTAATCTTGTTGAGATAGGTCTTAATAGACAGCCTGTGATTATAGGCGAGCGGCTCAATCCCACAAATAAAAGAAATCTCTCAGAGGGTATCTTAAAGAGGGACTATCAGGAGTTTATAAAAGAGGCAAAGGCACAACTGGAGTCTGGTGCCGAGGTCCTCGATGTCAATGCCGGGGTAGCAGGTGTGAATGAGGTTGAGTCTCTGCCTGAGATAATAAGGGCAGTAATAAAAGAGAAGGATGTACCCTTCAGTATAGACACCTCAAATGATGAGGCACTGACAAAGGCGATAAAGATAATCTCGGGGAGGGGGCTCATAAACTCTATAAGGCTGGATAACTCCCTTCAGAATCGACTGTCTCTGGCGAAGAGGTTTGGGGCTGCCGTTATAGCCCTTACAATGGACGAGAAGGGTATTCCTGAGAGTGCCTCTGAAAGGATAAAAATTGCAGAGAAGATACTGAGTGAGGCTTTGAAATACGGGATTTCTGAGCGGGATATACTCTTTGATTTTCTGACCCTCTCTGTTGCCACATCACCAGATCAAATGAATGAGACCATTAAGTCCATAGAGGAGTTCAGGAAGCGGGGATTGTTTACAGTTCTGGGAGTGAGCAATATAAGTTATGGGTTACCCGCACGTTCTTATATAAATTCTGCATTCCTGACTCTCGCTATCAGGGCAGGGCTATCCGCAGCTATTATAGACCCGACGGACAAAAATGTGTTCTCCTCACTCATTGCTGCATCTGCACTGTGTGGATATGACAGGAATTTCTCAAGGTATATTGAACTCTCCACGAGGCTCAAAAAAGGGGCCGCTTCTGAATCATCTGAATATGTCTCTCCTTTACTCAAACTCTCGAACTCCATAATTGCGGGCGAGAGGACAAAGTCCCTGGAATATACAAAGGCACTTCTGGATAAGGGAGTGGACTACAAAAGGATAATTTCCGAAGGGATACTCAAGGCGATGAAGGAGGTGGGATTGAGGTTCAAGGCGAATCTCATATTTCTGCCACAGGTTATGCTGTCTGCGGAGGCGGCTCAACTCTCCTTTGATGAGATTATGAAGAGGGTAGGGAAGGGTGCAGATTTCGAGAAGAAGGGGAAGATTATCATAGCAACAGTGGCTGGTGATGTACATGACCTCGGTAAGAATCTCGTTGCGGCGGTGTTAAGGAACTCGGGTTTTGATGTCATAGATTTGGGGAAGAATGTGAAGAGTGATGTCATAGTGGAGGCGGCAAAGACGAATGGGGCCGATATAGTAGCCCTCTCAGCCCTGATGACTACGACTATGGGGCATATGAAGGAGGTAGTGGAGTTGTTGAAGGAGAATCGTATTGACATCCCTGTTATGATAGGTGGTGCTGTGGTGAGTGAGTCCTATGCAAGGGAGATAGGGGCATACTACGGTCAGGATGCCATAGAGGCGGTCTCAATCGCAGAAAGCATAATAAGGAATTGGGAGAAATAAAGGATGAGTTATAAGTGTACTCTAATTGAAAATAAGGTGGAGGAGAGCAACAAAAATTACAGAAGGGTTCTGTCAGTTCTGATCCTGACCATTTCTATATGTATTCTCGAATTTGTGGGTGGGCTTGTTGCAAAGAGTTATGCCCTCGTGGCAGATGCCGGACATATGCTGACTGATTCGGCGAGTCTGTTTATATGTTATTTTGCTGCCCTGATTGCAAAAAGGGAGGCAAATCTTCAAAAGACCTACGGGTATTTCAGAATAGAGATAATATCAGCCTTGATAAACGGCTCTTTATTGATGATGCTGGCACTATTTGTCATTTATAACGGGGTAAAAAGATATTTTGTGCCTTTTGAGATAAAAGGGAATATAATGCTGGTAGTATCTTTGATAGGCCTTGTTGCAAATGTGGTAGGGATATTTCTACTGAAGGGGCACACCCATAATCTGAATATAAGGGGGGCATTGTTTCATATTATGGGAGACACCCTCTCGTCAGTTGGGGTAGTGACTGGATCTCTCTTGATAATATTTTTCAGGCTAAATATTGTAGATGCGATTTTGAGCACCCTGATAGGGGTTTTGATATTTTATAACGCTATTAAGCTGATAAAGGATGCGGTGGATGTATTGATGGAGTCTGTCCCACCCGGCATAGATACAGAAGTGCTGGTAAGTGATATAAAATCCCGATTCAGCGAGATCAAGGATATCCACGATGTACACATATGGAGTATATCATCAGGCATCTACATCCTTACGATGCATATCGTGACTGATCTTTCAGATATTCGTAAGACGGACACTATGATTGAGCAGATACGACAGGTATTGAAAGAGGGGTATAACATAGAGCATTCTACGATCCAGATTGAGTCGCCGGGGTTCAACCGATGCAGTTGAAGGGCTGGCTTACTCTATTCTTTGCAGTTCTTGGAGTTGTTGCATTATACATTCTTTTCAGGGAATACAGAGGTCAAATTATAAGAGGGGTAGAGAGAGATATAATATCTGCACAGCCAGTGAGAGTGGTTGGGCCAATTAATGGAAGGGTGAAGTATCTGGACATAATCAGATCCCCGATAAAAGGGTGCATTGATCACGGCTTTATGATCTTCTTCAAAGGGATAGATAATGAGGATTTTGTGATACTGACTGATTCTATAAGGGCGCACTTCGGGGAGTTGTCGGGGAATATTGTAGGTATGTCCTTTAAGTTTGAAAAACTGGCGGTCTGCAGGGAGAAGGTTGAAAATTCGAACGCATATCTTTTGATGAGCCCTCCGGTAGTTATTGATAATGATGAAGCAGGCAGTAAGAGGATTAGATAGGAGTAGGGTAGAGTGTATAGATGGTTAATATTGATTATCTCAGGGCTTGTTTTTATCTCCTGCGCAGTTAGGAATTCGGGGTTTTACAGAAACACTCAAGAGGAATATCCAGTAATCTATCATATACTTATTGACCGCTTTTACGATGGGGACAGGACAAATAATTATCTCACGGACAAAAATAATCCATATGGGTTTCACGGGGGTGATTTGAGGGGACTGCTCGAGAGGGTAGATTATATAAAAGAACTCGGTGTAAATGTCGTCCTCGTCTCACCTGTGATTGACAACATATCCAGTTTTGTGGACTATAAGGGGTTCAGGCACTATGGCTATCACGGTTACTGGCCTGAGGATTTCGATAGAATCGAAGAGAATTTCGGGGATATGAATATATACAGGAGTGTCGTATCCGAGTTTCACAGGAATAAGATTGCATACTTGCAGGATATTGTACTGAATCACATTGGTTATAAGTCTTTCTGGGTTGAAAATACCCTCTGGGTAAGGTCTATAAAGTATGGGGGGTGCGTGGATAATGACGATTTGAGGATGTGTCTTTTCGGGTTGCCCGACTTCAAGACCGAGCGGGAGGATGTGAGGAGGTTTCTGGTATCGAGATATACAAATCTTATGCGCATTGGTGGTTTTGATGGGGTGAGGATAGATGCGATGAAACACATAGACGAGACTTTAGTGAGGGAATTGAGGGAGAACCTGAAGAACCTGAATAATGATATTATCCTTCTGGGGGAATACTGGGGTATTGGTGCTAATGCCGAGTCCCTTGAGATAAAGTCTCGTTATAATGTAGATATGCTGTTCGATTTTGAGTTCAGGGACTATCTATCAGCCTATTTACGCCAGGCTATGAGGGGAGAGGCCTTCGTAAAATACCTGAACAGAAGATATGAGTATGCAGAGAAGGGTTTTGTAGTTTTCTTGAACAACCACGACCTGGATGGGTTGATTACCCATTTTAAGGGCATAGATGAGGAGAGGAAGAACAGGCTATACAGGATTATGGCTCTTATGCAGTTTTTATGCGGGGGAATTCCTGTGATATACTACGGAGAGGAGAATGGACTTGATGTGGGTGAAGGGATTGAAAACAGGAGGGATATGGATTTCTCCGAGAGGGTAAAGGGCTTACGGAGTTTCTATAAAAAGTTGATTCACCTTAAAAAAGGCGGTGTCCTGAACGGGATATTTGAGTCTGAGATGAGAGATGGTGTCCTTTTGATTCACATAAAAAGGGGTGGGAGTGAGGTTGTCTCTATTGTGAATATTAAGGATTCATTAGCGGAGGTAGAATTAGGCGGAAGCCGAATAAGGGTTGATTCGTATGATTTTGCATTGATAGAGTCTACTGGGGGGAGATTAAACTACATCATTCCTCATTGAATATCTGGTCAAGCGTCAGGGGGATGGCAGTGGATATACCGGGTTCCTGCATAGTGATGCCATATAACTGAGTGGCTGCCTCCATAGTGCGTTTGTTGTGAGTGATGACCATAAAACGACTACTCTTTGCAAACTCCTTAATGAGCATAATGAACCTGCCTGTATTCACCTCATCGAGAGGTGCATCTACCTCATCGAGGACGCAGAAGGGGGCCGGTTTAATCTTATAGATTGCAAATACGAGAGATAGACCTACCAGTGCCTTTTCACCACCCGACAGCATATCGATGGACAGGAGTTTCTTACCCCTTGGATTGACGATTATATCCACCCCGCCTTCGAGGAGGTTGTTCTCGTCCATCAGTTTGAGGGATGCCCTGCCGCCAGACATCAGAACAGGTGCTACCTCGGCGAGCTTCTCATTTATCTTATTGAAGGTTTCTATGAACCTCTCTTTCGAGATCCTGTTTATTCGGGCTATGGCCCTTCTCAGATTCTCCATTGCCCTTCTGAGGTCATCATAGTTGTTCTGTAAGAATTCCCGACGCTTCATCAGATTCTCATATTCTGATATGGCTGTGAGATTGATCTCTCCAAAGTTGTCTATGATCTTTCTGAGTTCTTCAGCCCGCCCCCTCTCGCTCTCATCGAGCGATTCGGCGTTGAATATCAGTCCATTTGATATCTCATAAGTGATATCCAGATTGAGTTTGTCCCTGCAGTAGTTGATTATGTTATCTATTTTGTATTCCAAATCTTTGAGATGCAATGTCCGCTCATTCAGGGTGTCTCTATTCTCGTAGATCTTCTTCTGCATATCTTTGATGTGACCCTCTATATTTGACATCTCCTCTGAGAATCTGTTGAACTCCGAGAGTAGAGCCCCCTTTTCTTCGTTAATCTCTTTGTGTTCTTTTATACACAGGCTGAGTTCCTCTTCCTTTTTCTGAATCTCCTCTTTGTATTGAGAAATCTTGATGTTGTTTGCCGAGATAGATCTGGTGAGTACATCTATCTCATACTCGATTTCCTTTCTTTCGCTCCCGATCCTGTTAATAAGGTTAATGATAGACTGGAGTCTCTCGCTATCTGAGGCTGATTGTATCTTGAAGTTGGTGAGCCTCTCTCGATTTACCTTCTCTTCGGTTGCGAGGTCTGTTAATTCCTTCTGAATAGAGGCTTCAAGGGCCTTGAGTTCGTCCCTCTGGATCTCAAAGCCCCTGAGCAAACCCTCAATATTTGAAAGCTCCTCCTTGAGGTTATGTAAATCCTTTTCATAGTTTTCATACTCAAATGATACTACCTTGAGTCTCTCATTCAGTCTCTCTATGAATCCCTTTGTAGAGTCCAAATCCTTTTCAAGTTCTATCCTTCGCATCCTGTGAGACTGTATCTCCTCTTTCAGACTTTCTATATATCCTTTAAGTCTCAGTATCTCCTCTTTGAGGGTATCATATTTGCGCTGCTCAATCTCAAGGTTTCTCTCAAACTCCTCTATACCTGCCTTGAGCTCCTTTATCTCTCTCTTTCGGGCAAACTGACCGCCGTACTTCTCCTTTCTACCACCTGTAATAATACCTGAGTGCTCAATTATATCTCCATCAGGCGTGACGAGGGTCTTATAAAAACCGTTTTTGGACCAGAGATTGAGGGCATTCGTGATGTTGTCTACTATGACGACATCGCCAAACAGGGCACTGGCTATGTCCTGTATCTCAGGGGAACATCTGATAAACTGTTCGGCTGGCCCAATAACTCCTTCACCCGAAGGCATCCCTGTGGATAAGGATTTTGCCTTTGGTTTGATGGGTATAAATGTGGTCCTCCCCCCTGCAGAGGTCTTCAAGAGATTCAGGGCGTGAACCCCGATCTCAGGCTCTTTTATAATAAGCGACTGGAGCTTCTCGCCGAGTACAGACTCTATTGCCCTCTCATATGGGGGTTCTACCTCTATATATTCTGTAATCAGTCCCACAATACCATCAGATAGCCTCTCATCGATATTCTCTTCCTTTGCCCTGAGTATCTTCTTTATCCCTTCATCAAACCCTTCAAGATTCTTCTCCAGTTCCAGAAGGGAGTTGTACCTCGATTTGATTTCGGTCAACTTCTCCTTTGTATTGAAGATGGTGGTCTCGGAGCGCACAAGTTCGGTCTCCATATCCGTAAGTTTTTCGGAGAATGTGTTGAATCTGCTCTCAGCATCTTTGAGTTCCTTGAGGTTTTTTTCAAGTTCGGTGTTGAACTTAAGAAGGGACTCCTCATGCTGTGCTATCTGGGAGTGGATGTTATCTCTCTCTACCTTGAGAGATTCCATCTTCTTTGTATTGTCTCTTATGGCAGCCTCTGAGTAGTTCTTCTTATTGGTCAGGCGGGCTATCTCTGTCATCACCTCAATTGTCTTTTTCTGGGTATCTGATAGTCGCGACTGTACCTCTGCCTTCTTCTGTATAAGTTCATTAAGTTCCCTCTCCTGCGCCGATATCCTGACAGAGTGAATGGATAACTCTCCCTCTATCTCGCTCTTCTCCTGCGATTTTGTCTCGAGCTCTTTTTCGATTTCGCTGGTTCGTTGTTTTAGGCTGGTGATCCTGTTTGCACCATCGTGGTTATTCTGTATCAGGTGTTCAATCTCCCTGCTGTAGTATGCCTTCTCGTTCTCAAGGAGCCGCATCTTGCTCTCGATGGCAACGAGTTTATTATTCAACTCGTTTATCCTTGCCTCTCTACCGGAGAGTTCGGAGGATATATTGATATGGGTTGATTCAAGCTCTGCTATCCTTGCACTCAGTTCATTCTCAAGACCTCTAAGCCTCTCTATATCTTCCTCAATCCCCCTCTTTGTCTCAAGTAGGGACCTCAATTCCCATCTCGCCTGTTTTGATTCTATGGAGTTAAGTTCCTCCTTGAGCTTCCTGTACCTCTCAGCCTTCTTCGCCTGCTTCTGAATGGTGTTGATCTGCCTGTCGATCTCCTTGATTATATCCGATACTCTGAGGAGATTATTTTCGGTCTGTTCGAGTCTTGAGAGTGCCACCTTTTTCCTGTTACGGTATTTTGTAATCCCCGCTGCCTCCTCCACCATAAGCCTTCTATCTTCTGGTGAAGAGGTGGCAAAATTGGTGATGGTCCCCTGATCGATGATAGAGTATGCCTTTGCCCCAAAACCAGTACCTAAAAAGAGCTCTACTATATCGGTCAATCTGCAGGGTATCTTGTTTATCAGGTATTCGCTCTCGCCAGTCCTGAATATCCGCCTTGTAATACATATTTCGTTATATGAGTTGTACTGTGGTGGGAGGTCCTTTGTATCATTTTCAAAATAAAAAGAGACCTCAGCCATACCTGATGGGGCAACCTTCTCGGTTCCATTAAATATCACAGACTCCATAGACTTCCCCCTGATTCTGGAGGGGGCCTGTTCACCCAGCACCCATCTGATGGCATCCACAATATTGCTCTTCCCGCAACCGTTAGGTCCTACGATACAATTTATACCGTCTTTGAATTGTATAATAGTATGATGAAAGAAAGATTTGAATCCTATAAGTTCAAGCTTGGTCGGCTTCATCTTTACCTCGTAACATATTCTATATTAATGAAATATATTGCAACATACATCACAACATATTAAAAACTGGATTCCTTTATCATACTGGGCTATTTAATGCAAGAAGAAAATTAGGTACTTTATTTTATAAAATTTTATGGTATATTTTGCAGACATTAAAGGAGGATTACAATGCTACACTTTGAACAGACATTTATGGATTTCTTACTTGAGCACCAGGAGAGGCATAAGAGGACATATCACTTCCTTATTCTTATGAATGCCATACTCAATGCAGCCAAGAGGATTCAATACTACTACCTGACAGGGGCTTTGCGTGGGAATCTTGGACTGGCGGGTTCTGTAAATGTCCAGGGTGAGGAAGTTATGAGGATGGACGAGATAGCGAATGAGGTAGTCCTTCACTATCTTAAAAGGTCAGGAAGGGTAATAAGTGCCGTCTCTGAGGAGAATGAAGATATTGTCCTTATAAACCCGGATGGAAGATACTTCGTCTATTTTGACCCTATGGACGGTTCTTCGAATGTACCTCACAACCTGCCAATAGGCTTCCTGTTCGGTATTGCCAAGAGGAATTTAGAGGGTGAGGAGGATATGCATCTGAGAAAGGGGAGGGATTATATATGTGCGGGAATGTTCGTAATACCCACTGGAACTTTCACAATAGCCCTGAAGAATAGTGGTTGCTTCAGATTCCATATAGATGAGGTTATGAACTATGTGAAGCCAACCAGGCTTATGTTACCTGAGAATAGCAGGACATGGGAGCTCTCCTTCAATCCCTCCAATCTGCACACATATTCAGATAAGGTTAGAAGGTGGATATTAGAGAATCAGAGCAAATATGCCTTCAGATATCTCGGGGCACTGGCGGGTGATTTTCACAGGATTCTGACCAATGGTGGATTGTTTATGTATCCCGCCATAATTAATCATCCAGACCCTAAGAAGAACAGACCGGAGGGTAAGTTGCGTCTGTTATACGAGGGTAATGTAGTGGCGTTTATGTGTGAGGAGGCAGGCGGCTCGGCAATAAACGAAAATGGTGAATATATTCTCGACATAATCCCTAAAAGCCACCATCAGAGAACTACCCTCTATGTAGGTTCAAAGAAACTGGTAGAGGAGTTGAGGGAAATACTTAAAGGCTGAATAATAATTTGGAGGGAGAATGAGATCTTTCTTTATTTTTCTACTTATTTCCCTTTTGGCATAATCATATTAAAAGCTGTAAACAATCAGAAAATTTGAATTGAATAACCAGTTATTTTTGTTTATAAAGGTTTACCCTTGTGGTAATAGGTGAGTGATGGTGATACTGTTATGCCATATAAGGAAATATTGAGTGAGATAAAGGTCTTCAGACCAAAGATATTGAACCTGATGATAACCGAGAGGTGCAACTACCTCTGTTCTTTTTGCGATTTTCATAAGAAGAGGGGTGAGATGCCGTTTGAACTCGCCGTCAGAATAATAAACGAGTCTCAGAATGTCGGTATCAGGACCATTGCCTTTACAGGTGGGGAGCCTTTGCTGTATAACGGGATTTTTGACCTCGTCAGATTGATCAAGACCTACGGGATGTCTCCTCATATCACCACAAATGGCTCACTGGTGGAGAGAAATTTTGAGAATATTATTGACTCAGGACTTGATTCTATAAGCTTCTCCGTTGATGGTTTTGGGGAGACTCACGACAGGCTCAGGGGAGTGAAAGGTTCATTTGAGAGTATAGAGAGGGGGATCCTCCGCCTTGCCCGTAGTTCAAAGGTGTTATTGTTTGTGAATATGGTTGTAACCCGCTTGAATGTCAGGGAGATCCTGAAGGTATACGAGTTTGCAAAATCTTATGGTGCTACATTCTTTTTTTGGCCCGTAAATGATGTTGAGACGCTATATATGGATGAATCCCAGAGAGAGGATTACATAAATTCAGTGAGGTATATATGTGAGAGGGAGGGTTGCAATAGTAATAAGAGGAGGTTTCTCGAAAGGGGTATTGATTATCATACTGGTAAGATAAGGAGGTTCAGATGCCCCGCCTTCTTCAGTACAGTAAATATCAATTTTGATGGAGAAGTTATGCCCTGCTGTGTCTGGGGGGCAACTGAACTCTCGGCGGGCAATATAAAGGATAAGGGACTCGTTGATATATTGAGTTCAGAAAAGGCAAAAGAGGTAGTTAAATATATATTCGAGAAGGGCTGTTATAACAGGTGTTACAATTCAATGTTGCCGGAGTTCTCTGACATGTTCAATGAGGATTTTATTCTATGAGAGTTGAGAATCCAAAGACAATTCATCTCTCGATAACATCTCTTTGTAATCTCAGGTGTATTCACTGTGAGTTCTGGAAGGCAAGGCCCGAGGGTGAACTGGGTCTTGAGGAGTGGAAGAGGATAATTGATGATATATACAGCTGGCTTGGTAGTGACGAGGTGAGGATAAAGATAGCAGGTGGTGAGCCAGTTGTAAAGAGGTTCTTCTATGATTTGATGAAATATATAAAGGACAGGGGTTTTTATTTAGGGATAACTACCAATGGCACGCTCTTTTCTGAGGGAGATATCAAATTCTTGTGTGAAATCGGGCTTAATGAGATAAACATATCTCTGGATACCTTAAGAAGGGATAGATATGAGACGATTCGGGGGAGGGATATGTTCGATAAGGTGATTGAAAATATCACACTGTTCAAGAAATATACCAGAAATACCTCTATAAACCTCTCCCCGACTATAATGGAGTTGAATGTGGATGAACTGGTGGATATGGTGAGATTTGCTGTAGATAACAATATCTGGATAACCTTTCAGGCGATATTCAACACCTTCGGGACCGATTACAGGGTAGGATGGTTTAAGGACTTTGCCCTCTTTCCAAAAAATACAGTCTTACTTGAGAAGGCAATAAGGGATATAATTGCCTATAAAGATATTTACAGGCAGATTGGCAATTCAAATGGTCAACTCCTGACGATGATTGAGTATTTCAAACACCCGGATAGGGCCTATGAAATGAGTTGTAATGCTGGAAAGACCGATATCGGGGTTGACAATATGGGCAATCTGTTGTTGTGCTTCAATCTCAGGCCCGTCGGAAATCTTCTATCGAGGCGAATAGATGAGCTCTTCTTCTCAAAAGAGGCGGATGCCATAAGGGAGGAGATTAGCCGTTGCCCGAGGGAGTGTAAACTCCTAAATTGTGTATTCCCATTTGAGGGGTAAGAAAGGGAGAAATATATGACAGTTATAAGAGATGATATAAAGAGGTATGAATTAAAGTTAGAGGATGTGAGCCTGCGGGATAGGATAATGCGGCTAATCAAAGAGTCAGAAAAGTATAATGTAGTAATGCCAGGTATTATTGGGCAGGAGAGGGCGATAGAGTCCCTGAAGGTGGGGATCTCGATAAACGCCCCCAATTATAATATATTTGTATGCGGGGTCTCCGGTAGTGGCAGGACATCGACCGTAAAGGACCTTCTGAAATCTATCAAAAAGCCGCGTAAGAAACTTCTGGACAGGTGTTATGTCTATAATTTTAATAATCCTGATGTCCCTATGCTGATAGAACTCCCCGTAGGGATGGGGATTAAGTTCAAGAAGGATATAGATAATTTTGTGAACTCCTTGAAAGATAAGATACCACGACTATTTTACAGGCCTGAGTACGAAAAGGAGAAGAACAAACTCAAGAGGAGGGCTGAGAGGCTTTCATCGAGTAGGGTGGAGGAATTTAATAAAAAACTCAGAAAGGATGGCTTTGTTCTGACAGAAGTAGATAGTCCCACCGGTCCTGTGCCGCAGATTGCATTTCTACAGGGTCGGAAACTGGTGGATGTAAACTCCCTTGCTGGAAAGATCAAGGAGGAGGAGTTCAAGATACTCCTTAATAAGCAGAGGCAGAAGGAGGCTGAATTAGAAGAGATCTTGAAGGAGATGAAGAGGATTACGAGGGATTTGCAGGAGCAGAGCAGAAATCTTGACAGGAGTATAGTGGAACGAGATATTGATGTGTATATTGAGGAGTTATGCAACAAGTACAAATACGATAGAGTAAAGGAGTTCCTGAATGGTCTGAAGGCGGATCTTTTGGATAATGTTGCGTATTTTAAGGAGGAGGAGATATTCGGGCAGGTGGAGATGGATGCAGAAGAGAGGGCTCACAAGATAAATGAATTGTTATCCAAATACAGGGTAAATCTGATTCTCGATAATTCCGGGAGTGAGGAGTGTCCTGTTATTCACGAGACGATGCCTACATTCAGCAGGCTGTTCGGTACTATTGATGTGTCTCAGGATCCGACACAAAGGGTGCCAGCCACTCATATGTCAATTAAGAGTGGTTCTCTCCTCAAGGCCGATGGGGGCTTTTTGATTATAAATGCCCACGACCTTATGCAGGAACCTCTCGTCTGGAGGATGCTGAAGAGGACACTCAAGAACAGGAAATTGGAGATACAGAATGTGGAGGCACCAATGAATCTCAACCCCACATCACTGAAACCTGAACCTATTGATGTAGATGTCAAAACCATTCTCATAGGTGATGAGGAACTCTATCAAATCCTGTGTGAGTTTGATCCCGATTTTAAAAAGATATTCAAGATAAAATCGGAGTTTGATGTGGAGATGGATTTAAATGCTGAGAATATCTCCAAATACAGGAATTTTATCCTGAGGATTGTGAAAGAGGAGGGTATAAAGAAGGTAGATGATGATGCCATATTTGAGGTAATCAGATATTCCATATCAAGGGTAGCCGATACAGAGAAATTGACTACCCTATTTTCCGATATAGCCGACCTCCTGAGAGAGGCGTCATTTATTAGCGAGACGAAGAAGAGCGAGATAATCAGGGCCGAGGATGTAAAGTCTGCCATATCAGATAGAGAGAGGAGGCATTCCCTCTTGAAGGACAGCATTCAGGAGGAGATTGAAAAGGATACCATATTAATCGAGGTGGATGGAAGCAGGGTTGGAGTGATTAATGGTCTGACAGTGTATGAACTGGCGGATACAACCTTTGGTAAACCAGTTAGAATAACCGCGGCTGTGGCGGTGGGCAGGGAGGGGATAATCAATATTGAGAGACAGTCCTCTCTATCGGGTCCTATCTTCAATAAGTCCGTATTGATACTCAACGGGTATCTTATGGAGAGGTTTGGATACGATACACCTCTGTCGATAAATGGGAGTATATGCTTTGAGCAGTCCTATGGCGGTATAGAGGGGGACTCTGCATCCATCGCCGAGGCCTATGCAATTCTCTCTGCGATCGCTGGCATACCCATTTATCAGGGGATTGCCGTGACAGGTTCTATGACTCAAAAAGGGGAGGTTCAACCCGTTGGTGGTATAAATGAGAAGATAGAGGGGTTTTATGAATTGGTTAAGAAGAGGGGGTTTAATGGCTCTCAGGGGGTGATAATACCACGAAAGAATGTGAGAAACCTTGTGCTAAAAGATGAGATTATAGAATCAATATCTAAGGGTGAATTTCATATCTATGCCATCTCTCACATAGAGGAAGGTGTACCTATTCTGATGGGGATAGAGGCAGGGGAACTGAAGGAGAATGAGTATCCTGAAGGTACGCTCTATTCCCTTGTGCGAAGGCGTTTGAAATACTTTAGTTCAATTATGAAGGAGTTCAAATAGAAACGGAGTGCTTATGAAGAAGAGAGATTTAGAGGAGATAGCCCTTGAAGAGGTGTATCGGAAGTTACTGAAATTCTATGAAGGGAATGATCTCGAAGGGGCTAAAAAGGAGATCCTGAAGGTAATCAAACAATTTCCACACAGTGAAGAGCCATACCTGTTGCTTGGTGATATAGAGTTTGATATGTCTTCTCTGGAAGAGGCATTACTGGCTTATAAAAAAGCGATAAGGATTAATGATAATAACCCCTCTGCTCACAGTTCCATAGGTAGAGTCTACTATTTATTGAGTAAGTTCCCTGAGGCAGAGCGACATATACACAGGGCCCTCGATTTGAATCCTGAAGAGGCGGAGGCACTGTACCTGAAGGGGTTACTCCTCGATAGAGAGCGGAATTTCAGCCTCGCCGACCAGTATCTAAAAAAGGCAAACCTGTTAGAACCTGATGCATATCCACAGCCGGTCTCATTGGAAAGAGAGAGATTCGAGGTATTGATGTATATGGAATATAATAACATAGATTTGAAAGTGAGGGAGTTTATCGGAAATGTCTTACTAATAGTCGAAGATATACCATCCGATAACGATTTAAATCTTCTTATCTCCCCCCTTGCCCAGTCGATGCTGAGGATCATTAAGAATGAAAATAAGAAGGATTTTGAGATAGTCTTCTTCAAGAGAAATATCGAGCATTTTTCTGAGGATGAGGATGATGTGAGGGAGAACATTCACATCTGCCTTTTGAAAGAGGTAAACAAAATATTGAGTGAATTAGAGGTGAGTAGTTATGAAAACGAATAAGAAAATTGAGAGGATAATCGATTTTTTGAAGAGGAGATATCCATCCTCAAAGACGGCACTGGTATCAAATAATCCATTTCAGCTCCTGATTGCTACAATCCTTTCTGCCCAGTGTACTGATGAGAGGGTGAATAAAGTAACCCCCGCTCTTTTTAAGAGATTCAAGACACCGAAGGACTTTGCAGAGGCCGATATAAGGGAGATTGAGGATTATATAAAAAGCACAGGATTTTATCATAACAAGGCAAAGAATATTAAGGAGTGCTGTAAGATTTTGGTTGAGAAATATAACGGGGAATTGCCAGGAGATATCGATGAATTGGTAAAACTCCCCGGAATTGGCAGAAAGACAGCAAATGTGGTCCTTGGCAATGGGTTTGGTATTGCGAGTGGTATTGTCGTAGATACCCATGTATTGAGAGTGGCTCAGAGGCTGGGATTGAGCAGAAGCAGTGATCCCTTAAAGGTAGAAGAGGATCTGATTAAGATAGTCCCTAAAGATTACTGGATAGAGTTTTCCAATTCGATGATACTCTTTGGCAGGGAGATATGCAGTGCCCGTTCCCCTGCCTGTGAGAGGTGTGAGCTCTACGATGTCTGTGAATATCCCGATAAGAAGGTTAGAAAGGCTTAAGTCTCTACAGAAAGATCTGGCTTCGAAGATTATAGTGAGGCCATTGAATATTGAAAACGGTTTTATAGCAGGGGTTGATGTCTCCTATAATAAAGATTTAGGTTTTTGCTCCGTGGTGGTCTTGAGGTATCCTGAACTCGAAGTAATAAATGTTTACAATGCAAAAAGGACTGTGAGATTCCCATATATCCCCGGCTTCCTCTCATTCAGAGAGATGCCTGTTGTATTAAAGGCATTTGAGAGGGTCAGGGAGGACATATTTCTGATATTCTGTGATGGACAGGGGATTGCTCATCCGAGGGGATTCGGGCTTGCATCTCATATTGGTGTAGAACTGAATCTCCCATCAATAGGTTGTGCTAAGTCAAGACTTGTAGGTGAGTACTCCGAACCTGATAGCTCTCGTGGCAGTTACTCCCCATTGTATTATAAAGATAAGGTAGTAGGGGTAGTGTTGAGAACCAGGGATGGTGTAAGTCCTGTATTTGTATCTATAGGGAATAAGATAGACATAGACTCTGCGGTAAGATATACCCTTAATTGTTCGAGAACGAGAATCCCCGAACCGCTACGTCTCGCCCACCATTTTGTGACAGAATACAGAAAAAGGGATTAGAGATTATTATTTTTTATTGACACAGGGGGCTGGGGGGATATATCCTGCTTTTGTCTCTTAAGGAGGTTTGCTTATGTTTAGAAGGTCTTTTTCAATTATGATTGCGACCCTGCTTTTGGTGAGTCTGAATCTATGGGCAGAGAATAAAGGCGAGGCAGATAAGGGTCTATACGGACTGCCACCCATTTCTCAGATTGATTTCAACCGTATTGCCCAGATGAGCAATATGCCCCTCTTCTGGGGAAAGGATGCAAATAACAATGGTGTAATAGACCCCGATGAACTGGTTTTGCTGGGAACAGATGAAAAGATCGAAAAGTGGATAATAGACGGCAAGTTCACAAAGGGATTCGAATCTGCGTACAGAAGGATTATAGAGTTGAAAAGACTGGAGGTGGTGAGAAGCGAATTGAACCAGGGAATCCCAACCCTCGTATTTACTGACTTTTCAAAGGCTTCACCAGAGGAGAAGGAGTTTGTAAAGAAGATGCTGAAGATTGGAGAAAAGGTAGAGGCACTGCATATGAAGCAGAGGGGCTCATACGGACTGGAGAAGAGAATAAAGGGGAATGATATCGAAAGCAGGGCACTCTTCAGACGCAATCAGGGTCCCTGGTGTTTTGCCCCTCTGACCGAAAAGGACCCATTCTGCAATGCCCTCCCTGATTTTCAAAAGGAGGTCTGGGATACTTATCCCGCAGATGAGCAGAAAAAGCCCGATTTTTGTAAGGCTCTCGCCTCACAACCTAATGCAAAGGAGCTGCTTGACCCATTCACCGTGGTGAGAAAGGAGAAGGATAAATATATTGCAATTCCTTATACCAGGGCGTACTCAAATGAGATGAAGGAGATAGCGAGGGAGTTGAGGGCGGCTGCAAAGTTGCTCGATCCAAAAGAGGAGGCGGCCCTCATTGCATATCTCGAGGCTGATGCAAAGGCATTTGAGACGGGGAACTGGGAGGAGGCAGATGAGGCCTGGGCAAAGATGAACGCCACAAATAGTAAGTGGTATCTGAGAATTGCCCCCGATGAGGTCTACTGGGACCTCTGTCAGATAAAGGCGGGATTCCATATGACCTTTGCTCTGATTGACAAATCCTCAATAGAACTTCAGAAAAAGCTCGAGCCTTTGAGAGATGAAATGGAGGGACTGCTTGAGAAGATATCCGAAAACACCTATAAGGCGAGAAAGGTGAGTTTTGCAATGCCTGATTTTATCGAGATAATTCAGAACAACGGAGATGCAAGGTCACCCCTTGGTGCAACTATCGGGCAGTCTCTTCCAAACTGGGGGAAGGTGGCAAATGAGGGGAGGGGGAGGACAGTCGTTATGACGAATCTCTACAGGGATGAGCAGAGCAGGAGACTTGCGTACGAGAAGGCAAAGACCCTTCTTACTGAGGAGACGATGAAGAACTACGATGATGATAAACTGCTCTCCCTCCTGGATATAATACTTCACGAAGCAACTCACAATCTGGGACCTCATTCGGACTATAAGATAAATGGGAAGGGTCCCTCAGAGATCTTTGGTGGTGGACTTGCAAGTACCCTTGAAGAACTGAAGGCACAAACCGGATCCCTCTTCTACACGGAGTTGTTACGAAAAAAGGGGATTATAAAGGATGAAGAGGCAAAGAAGATCTATACCAGTGCAATTGTATGGGCATTCGGGCATATCTCACAGGGTATGTTTACGAGTTCGGGGAATCCAAAGAACTACAGCCAGCTCGCCGCTGTTCAGGTTGGATTCCTGATGGAGGAGGGTGCCCTTGAATGGAAGATGGAGAATGACCCAAACACGGGTAAGCCTGCTGGCAAATTCAATATAGTCTATGAGAAGATGGTGCCCGCCGTAGAAAAACTTATGGCAAGGGTTGTAAAGATAAAGGCTACCGGTGATGTAGCGGGTGCGAAGTCCCTTATAGAGCCCTATGTGAGCGGGGATAAGAGAGGGATTGTACATCACGATGAGATTACGGAGAGGTTGCTGAAATTCCCGAGGGCAAGTATGGTCTATGGAATAAAACTCTGATTTTTATTTTAGAAGCCTCTCTATCCGTTCTTTGTTGTCGTTGAAGAGTTCGTCTTTTCGGGCCTGCATACGACCTATTACACTTTCAACCTCACCCTTATAGGATTCTTCCGAGATAGAGGAGAGATTTATCAACACATTGTATATTGCGCCCTCGCAGCCCGCCTTTAGAAGTAGATTTGCAACACCGAGGTCGGAGATGGCATTCCTGTTGGTCTTCTCAATGATCTTATTAATTATCTCCAGTCCCTCGATGCACTGTTTCCCCGTCTCAAGGGGTATTGCTATCGCCTTTTTGGTTGCCTCTTCTATCGCGACCTTTCGCTTTGCCTTCTCTTCGTCGGTATTCTTTGGCAGTCTGTATGCAGACATTACGCCTTCAAATGCCTCAGCGTCCTCTATGACCAGATTCTTGAGCCTGTCGGATATACGAGCCACAATCAACTGATTTTCCGAGGCAAACTGATGGAATTCCTCATATTTTTTACTCGAGGTTGTGAGATTCAGAACCATACTCACAAGGGAAGTACCAAGGGCCCCGGCTATTGCAGAGACCGAACCACCACCGGGTACAGGATTGCCGGATGAGACATCGTCCAGAAATTCAAGGACACTCTTTTTTAACATAGATACCTCCATTTTATCTTACCATCAGGTCCAGAATCTTCTTATCTGCTTCGAATGGATAGAGTGAATTCAAACCGAGTCTTTTGATAACCAGATCTATTGCAGATTTTTCCTCTATTGGTTTATTGTCGTTGTAAAATTGTGCTGACCTCATAATGGCATCGAGGGGCACAAGTCCTACGATCTCCGATCCCCTCACCTCAGCGTTCTCATTTGCGGCATATTCTTTTATCATCTCGTAGACTGTGTGCATAGGGGTGATTGTGTAGTCTACAAGGTTCATAGAGACCTGTGCAATACTGTATTGTTTGAGTTCTACACCCATAGCCTTTACGGCCTTGAGCCTGCCGGGTACCCTTGTGCCGTCGGGGAGTTTATATCCACTCTCTCTGATGTTTTTTGCGATGAAGTCCGCTACCTTTACGCTCGTCTCGAGGTCATTCTTGAATATGTTTACATTGTAGGCGATGAGAAACTGCCTTGCGCCGATGACTGAGGCACCGGATCTGGCTATGAACTCAGCAGGTCCAAAGTCGGGCTTCCACTTCGGGTCTTTGAGCTTCTCTGGAAGGGCTTCGTACTCCCCCTTTCTGATATCGGAGAGATTCTTCCTGTATGGTTCGGTTGCGGCGTATTCGTAGAGGTAAACGGGGATCCGCAACTCCTCCCCAACCCTTCTCGCCAGTTCCTTTGAGTACCTTACACAGTCCTCCATCGAGATATTCTTTACAGGGACAAACGGAAATACATCCACCGCACCCATACGAGGGTGTTCTCCTTTGTGATTCCTCATATCAATGTTTTCAAGTGCCCTCTTGAAAAACTCAAACCCCGCAGATACACAGTCCTCGGGTTCACCTACAAATGTAATCACTGTCCTGTTGTAGTCTGCATCAGGCTCAACGCTGAGGAGTTTAATCCTCTTATCGTTCTTCAGGGGCTCGACTATCCTGTCTATCTTCTCCCTATCTTTGCCTTCACTTATATTGGGGACACATTCTACTATTCTATTCATAGATTCTCTCCTTGAAAAGAGTGGTAGTGGTGCATATCACAAATGTGTCTGTTTTTCAAACAATTGAGGCTGTGCCTTTTTGAGTCTATTATGACTTAGTTTTATTATCCACAGACCCACTATCATGTTGACAAATATAACAATGGTCGACAGGATTGAGATTATGTCCTGTCTCTCCTTGTTCAGATAATTATACGATAGGGTTGTTAGTACGATGGAGAATTCACCCCTGATTGTGAGCAGTCCAAACAGGATATTCATAGACTCACTCCTCTGAGTCCTTTTGTAACAAATTATGTATGAAACGAGGTACTTTGTCCCGAGTGATAAAAGTATTGTGAGGAGGATAAATAGCCAGAGTCTGTTTGAGAAGGTGAAATCTATCTTGAGTCCAAAGAAGAAGAAAAAGAATGGAGAGAATATGTCTTTGAGGGAGGTGAATGAGCGTTTTATGTCTATGCGAAATCCTGTCGCCTTTACGATAGAGCCACCCATAAATGCACCAAGTACCATAGAATTTATGAGCCTCTCTGATATGAAGGATGTCAGCATAAGTACAGCAAAGGCGAGCAGATTGAGAGTCTCCTCTGATGAGCGGTTCAGGATCTCTCTCGTAAATTTCAATAGGAGGTAGAGGATAATCAGAAATACAGTAAATATAAGGACATTCGAGAGTGTGAAGAATAGGGAACTGCTCATGAACTCTACCATCATAAGTGGAAGTATCATTATCAGAAGTGATACGATTATGTCCTGAAAGAGAAATATATTTATTGCCTTCTCTGCAAAATTGAATATGGCAAGCCTGAAATCCACAATAATCTTCAGACCTATTGCCGAACTGGATATATAAAGAAGGGCTGCAATAAACAGAGATAGTTTTATATCCAATCCCATCAAAAGTATTATCAAAAAGGGTAGAAGAAAGGTAATCAGGAGGTCGATCCCTCCGTCAAAGAGTATCTTCTTTATGTTCTTCAAGTATTTTATGGGTGAGATCTCAAATCCTATGTAGAAAAGGAGGAGTATCAGTCCCAGTTCAGCGAGGATAGATAGGTATTGAATTTCCTCATTCAGGTATGGCTTGAGGGCGATGCCCCCGACTATGAAGAGGGGGATAGAGAAGAAATTGAGCCTGTTCGATAAAAAAGAAAGGGCAAACAGGAGTACGGAGATTATTGTAAAGGGGAATAAAAAGTCCATAGATCAGTCTGAGAAGAGCCTCTTGAATGCCTCGATTGATTCCTTTCTCCCCACTATCAGGAGGACATCGGAGGGGAGTATGCTGTCCTGAGGGCCGGGCCCGGGTATGGTCTCTTTCTCTCTCAAAATAGCAACTACAGATACACCCGTTCGCTTCCTTATCTGAATATCCCCGATTGTCTTTGACTGAAAGTTGTTTGGTACCTTGAACCACTCGATTATGAGATTCTTGACCAGGACATCCATCTTCTCAACTATTCTCTGATGTACCTTCTGTGCCAGTATGCTCCCAACTTCTATAGCCTCTTCCTCCTCAAACTCGAAGAAGTACTCAGGGAGTTCATTATCAGGGGTTGAGAGGGCGACCTCATACCTCCCCGATTCGTGCCTGATTATCGTAATCCTCTTCCCTGCTCTCAAATCCAGCCAGTATTTGGTTCCGACGCCGGGCAGTTCTGACTCGTTCATATCTCTTCCTCCTTTAGTCTTAATCCCTTATCTTTCATCTGATTTACGCCATATTCGTACATAAAGTCAGTCAGTTTTGATAGGTTTATTACATCGTATTTATTGTATTCAATCAGGAGGTTTAAGCACTCATCCTCTCCCCACTGGTATCTCTGCCACAATTTTACAGCATCATAGCCATCAAGTCTGGCTATCTCAGGAGGTCTATAGAGTCCTATCTTCTTTTCTATGTTCTTCAGCCCGCCCTTGAACTTACTGTCGAGGCCGCTGCAGACGAATCTCATATCGATGTGAGCAATATCCTTGAAATACCTAGTTCTGAAATACCTTGTGATCACAGGAAAGTCAAAGAGCCCACCATTGAAGGTGATGATCAGATCATATTTGAGTATATCATCTTCGAAATTTATTAGGTTCTTCCCATTAATATATGCCCTGTATCCATTTTGGTCGTATATGCCAATGAGGGTGATATCAGAGTCCATACCGCAGTGCCCATCTGTCTCGATATCCAGAAAGCAGGCGTATTTCTTGAACTCCTTATAGACCCTCCAGGCGTTTTTTTTGGACAGCCTGTGTAGGAAGTAGTTTATATCCTTCTGGTTGTATTTAGTGTAAGATTCCATAATCTCTTCCTTGAGCCTTAAGAGCTCTTCCTCACTCAAAAAGGATACCTTCTCTGCCTTCAATAGATCATCCCAGCAGTAGATCCCTTCATTATAGAGAAGGATCTCATTTTTCTCGCCAATGCCGTTTAAGTGTATGAATGTATTAAACAGCATAGATTATCCCGATATGCCCGGGTAGAGACTTTTATACTAATAAGATGGTAAAATGTCCATTCAAATCTGCGCAGATATGTGATCGCTCAGTTACAGTTGGTAATTATTGTTGTTCGTACAGTTTATAGAATTTGGGAGTATGTAGAGTTAAATTCCTATTCCCCAATTTCCCATCTTCCTGTTTTATTATCCAGAGGACTATCCTGCAATCTATTAATGCAAGAAAATTTCTTGACATTACTGGAATTGATTGGTAATAGTAACAATATGTTAAAGGAATCGCGCAGTTTAGGGATAACTAAATCTTTATTCTCTATTTATTCTAATCAAAAATTTCTTAGAAAATTTTTTAGTTTATTTAGGGCATATTGATAATTGTAAATGCAGGTACCGAAATATTCTTTTGTATCTTCTGTTCCTCGGGAGTAGATATCCATTATACCGTAAATTATAAGTGGGAGCAGATAAGACCAATCAAAAAGGAGTATATCTTCAACAGTGATGATGAATTATGTAAGTAGAAGACATTTGAAGATGCCACTTAGTAGCCTTTCAAGAGCAATGAATTCAAGACTTAATTATGTCTTTGTTGTCTCGATTATCCTGTTCTGTCTTTTCGGGTCTACCCTTACAGCGGGTGAATACAGTAAGGCTATCGGCAGGATAAAGACCCTCTACGAGAATATGGAGTACGATAAGTGCTTGAATAGTATAAAAGAGCTGGAGATGTTCAAGTCCGAACTATCGAAAGAGGAGTTGATAGAGGTGTACTCATATAAGGCTTTGAGTTACATCCTCACAGGGTCTA